>MDTD01035421.1_pt1 | contig 23629 bp, 19 predicted proteins | sample 811221 | NCBI WGS metagenome assembly MDTD01 (sample SAMN05326646, study PRJNA326480) | marine metagenome | isolation source: seawater | place: Pacific Ocean: South West | collected 2011 | reverse complement strand
TTTTGGTAACAAAAAACGCAAGGCAAACCCCACTGGGAGCAAGGTTAAATAGAGAAGACATTGCATATTATGCTAAAAGCAGTCTTTTGTTAGTCTTCTGGGTTAACCGCTTGAGCTTAGATGTGAATTTAGGCCTAGAGAAATGACTTCTTCAATGACAGAACCCGGCTTATAGATTATCTGGCAAAATAATGCATTTATTGTTCTTCTTTTGTACTAATTTAAAAAATACAAACTTATTGACTATTTTATAAAAACCCATACTATCCCAAATAATCCCAATATGGAGGGTTATTTGAAAATTGTAATTAAAAAAAGGTTTTTAAAAAATAATGTTTTTATCAAGTTACGAGAACAAAATAGACAAGAAAGGTCGTGTTTCAGTGCCGGCATCGTTTAGATCACACTTAAATTCTTTGGGATATAACGGTTTTATTACTTATCCATCTTTTAATTATTCAGCTTTAGAGGGTTGTTCACAGGATCGAATTGAAAAGTTATCTGAAACTATAGACTCACTAAATCCCTTCGAGGAAAAAAGAGATTATTTTGCAACATCGGTTTTATCGGAGAGTGAAAATTTGCAGTTTGACACTGAGGGCAGAGTTTCCTTATCAATTAAGCTTCTTAAACATGCAAAAATTAAAAATAATATTTTGTTTGTAGGACTTGGAAAAACATTTCAAATTTGGGAACCAAAAAATTTCGAAAAGTTCAAAACTTATGCAAGAAAAAAAGCTTATCAGAACAGATCTAATTTGAAATGGGAAAACAAACAGAAAGGAGCGCTGTCATGAGTATAAACGTTGGTGGTGGAGAACTAAGAGAATTAAAACCAAGAATATTAGTTATAGGAGTTGGTGGAGCAGGTGGTAATGCAATTAATGCTATGATAGAGGCTGGCATGCAAGGGGTGGAGTTTGTTGCGGTCAATACCGATGCTCAAGATCTTAAAATGAGTAAAGCAGATGCAAAAATACAAATAGGGATGAATTTAACTAAAGGACTGGGAGCCGGAGCTAAACATGATATAGGACAAGCTGCGGCGGATGAGTCATTAAATGAAATTGTAAATTATATTCAAGGAAGCAACATGGTTTTTATTGCCTCTGGGATGGGTGGAGGAACAGGAACTGGAGCATCTCATGTAATTGCCAGAGCTGCTAGGGAAATGAACATTTTGACTGTTGGTGTAACAACATTGCCTTTTTCTTACGAGGGACCAAAGAGAATGAGAAGAGCTACAGCTGGTCTTGAAGAATTAAAAAAACATTTAGATACGACAATCGTTGTCCCTAATCAAAATCTATTTAAGATCGCAAACGAGTCAACTGGGTTTGAAGAATCATTTAGCTTATCAAATGATGTCTTAAAACATGGAGTTCAAAGCATCACTGACTTAATGGTTAGACCAGGGATGATAAATTTAGATTTTGCTGATGTAGAAACTGTAATGAGCTCAAGCGGCAAAGCAATGATGGGAACTGGGGAGGCAGAAGGAGAAAATAGAGCGATGGCTGCAACCGAACTAGCATTAAATAATCCTTTAATTGATGAGTATACATTACAGGGCGCAAAAGGATTATTAGTAAATATTACCGGTGGAAGCGATATAAAACTTTTTGAAGTTGATGCTGCAGTGAATAAAATTAGAGCAGAGGTAGATCCTGAAGCAGAGTTGATTTTTGGAGCAATAAAAGATGAAAATATGAATGGTAAAATAAGAGTTTCAATTGTTGCAACATCTTTACAAGGATCATCTTATATTCATGAGTCAAAACCTGTATTTAATGTTGTAAATGGTTCACAAAGTAGAGGAAGCAATTATTCTGATAATCTGTTTTCAAGTAATAAAATTGAACCAAATGTTATTAATTCAATTGACGGTGCAACAGCGTTAAAACTTGATGAAACTTATGAAATTAAGAATAACGAGGAGCAAAATTCTTTGATAAATAGTTTTGAAATAAATGAGGAAAATAAAATTGCTGAAAATATTATATCTAACAAAAAAAACAATAATGAGGTTCCGCTTGGAGTTTCAATTGAAAGTGCATCGTATATTGAAAACAGCTCCGAAATTGATGAACCAATAAGTGACAGTACTAATGATAATAACTTTCACGACGAAAATGCTGAAAATGCACATACACCAAAACTTTTCTCTGATGAGCAAATACTAGAGGACTCTAATTTAGAACAGGATACAAAAGACAAAGAAACTGAGCAGTTATTTGACCAAGACATAAATGAGGAAGAAGATTTTGAAATTCCTGCATTTCTGAGAAGACAAAAGTTTTAATGAAAAGAAAAAAAATTAATGAGAACTCAAACTCAATCACTGGAATTGTCTCATTTTCCAGTGATGTTGAGTGAAATAATCAAAATTTGCTCTCCTGTAAATAATGGATTGATAGTAGACTGCACATTTGGTGGAGGCGGTTATTCAAAAGAATTTCTTAAAATTCCAAAAACCAAAATTGTAGGATTCGATCGTGATAAGTATGCAAATATCATAGCAAATAAACTAAAAGAAAAATTCAAAAAAAGATTTAGATTTTACCAATCCAGATTTAGTGAGCTAGATACTATTTTAGAAGAAAGTGCAGATATAATTATATTTGATCTTGGACTTTCATCAATTCAATTAAACGACTTTGAAAGGGGTTTTTCATTTAAATCAAAACTTAATCTCGATATGAGAATGGGGCTTTCGGATATTTCGGCTAAAGATGTGATTAATACATTTAGTGAAACTCAACTAAAATTAATTTTTAAAATTTTAGGTGAAGAAAAAGAGGCATCAAAAATTGCAAAAAATATTGTTTTATCAAGATTGGAAAAAAAAATAACAAGAGTAGATGAGTTAGTAAAGATTATTGAAAAGAGTAAAAAGAAAAATTTTTCTCATAAAATAAACCCATGTACAAAAACTTTTCAAGCTTTAAGAATTTTTGTTAATAAAGAAATTACTGAATTATTACATGGCATAACAAACGCAACAAAAATTCTTAAGCCAGGAGGAAAAATTTTAGTAGTCAGTTTTCATTCTATTGAAGATAAAATTGTTAAATATTTTTTTAGTAATTTTTCTAAAAGCAGATCTAAACCCTCACGATATTTGCCTTATGAGAATAATGAAAATTATGCTTTATTTGAAAATTATTTAAATAAGCCGATTAAGCCATCAAAAAAAGAAATAATTTTAAACAATCCCTCACGTTCCGCGAAACTTAGGTATGCCGTTAGAAGTCATAAAAGTTTTTTTTATCCTAAAAATTTATTTGAAAAATTTAAAAAGTATTTAGATATCGAGGCTATTAATGCAAAAACTTAAATTCATATTAGTAACTTTAACTTTTTCGTTTTTCTTGATAGGTACATCGATTGTAAAAAATCATACACGTGTATTAGAAAAAAAAATAGACAAAATGAATAGTAAAATTTTTAGTAAAGAAAAAGAACTTAATGAAGCTCAACTCGATTTTACATACCTTACATCACCAGCAATAATTGAGATGAAAGTGGAGAAAATAAATAAAATCCAATACTCACCGATGGATTTTTCGAAGATATTTTTAGATATTTCAATTTTTATGAGTCTTAACAACAAACTTGCAATTAAAAAAACTAGCAATGAAAAAAAACCAGAGAAAAAATAAAAATTTGAATATAAATCAATCTAGTTTTTATTTTGATGACTTTATAGAGACTAACAAAAAAAAAAGATTGGAAAAAAATAATAATTTATCTCAAGATAGAATTTATTTATTATTTTTTTTATTTTTTTCTTTAATATTTATTTTCAGCATCCGAATTATTAATATTTCTCTCAATGATATAAAACTATTTAACCAAATGAATGGAAATCAAAAATTCGTAAAACATAGAAGGGATATTGTTGATAGAAATGGATCACTTATTTCTAGGAATGTTAAATCATTTCATGTGGCAGTAAAACCAAGCATGATAAATAACAAAGAGAATTTTTTAATAAAGATGAGACTAAACTTTCCTGAATTGTCAATTAGGAGGATAGAAAAAAAAATATATGAGAACAATTATTTTTATTTAAAAAAAAGAATTAATCAAGATGATAAAAAAAAATTTTGGGCGATGGGCGAAAAGGGAATTATTTTTGAACCTTTTCAATCAAGAATTTACACGCACGCAAAATTATTTAGTCACTTAATAGGTCAAGTTGATTACGATAATTATGGTATTTCTGGAATTGAGAAATTTTTTGATAAGGATCTAAAAGATAAAAATTTAATAGACCGTCCCCTAGAATTGACGTTAGATGCAAACATACAACATTTGATAAGCAAAGAGTTAAACCAGGCTTTAAAAACTTTTGATGCAAAAGGAGGTGGCGCATTATTATTAGAAATTGAGAATGGAAATATACTCTCTCTAGTTTCGTTACCTGATTATGATATTAATATGAGAGAAGATGTTAAAGACGATAAATATATTAATAAAATTACAAAAGGTGTTTATGAACTTGGATCAATTTTTAAAACATTTACTGTAGCACTGGCTTTAGATGAAAACTTGGTAAAACCCCAAACTATTCTTAAAAATATACCCAATTCTATTAAATGTTCTGATTATGAAATTTCTGATATTAAGGAATTTCCAAATAATTTATCGGTTGAAGATATTTTAATAAGATCATCAAATATAGGAACTTTGATGATAGCAAGAAAAATAGGGGAGGATAAATATAAACAATTCATTAAAACTTCTAATCTATTATCATCACCTGAATTACAAATAGAGGAAGTTGGAAAACCAATTAATTTTGACTGGAATGAATGTAAATTAGAAACAATATCTTATGGTCATGGTATTACAACAACGCCTTTACAGGCAACTTTAGTATACGCTGCTATAGCAAATGGAGGAAAAATAGTTAAACCAAATCTAATAAAAAACTATCATGACAAAACTAACCAAAGACTTATTAAAAAAAAAACTAGTGAAAATATTAACAAAATTTTGAGAAAAGTTGTAAAAGATAAGCACGGTACTGCTAGCCTTGCTAATATTGATGGTTACCACGTTGGAGGGAAAACTGGCACTTCTCAGAATTACAAAAACAAAAATGATAGTATCAATACTTTTATATCTGTTTTTCCTGCGCAAAAACCTAAATATGCTCTATTAGTAATGCTTGAAAATCCAAAAGTTGCAAAAGATCTAATTTATAATTACAGAGGCGCAAAGGTGAGAGGCACTAGAAACGAAGCAGGATGGAATTCAGTTTACGTAGCTGGCAAAATAATAAAAAAAATTGGACCAATTTTAGCCATAAAAAATGATAATTTTAATCACCAATATGTTGCTGAAAAGATTAATTAAAAATTGCCCTCTAAAATTTTCAAATTTAAAGATCTCTGGTCTTGCATCAGATAGTCGAAAAGTAAAAAAAGGATTTATTTTTTTTGCAATTAACGGCCAAAAAACAAATGGCGAGAAATACATCAATGATGCGATTAAAAAGGGAGCAGTAGTAATTGTTTGTAAAAAAAACTCAAAATACTTCAATAAAAAGATTTATGTAACAAAAACTAATGATATAAGATTATTTTTAAGTGAGATCTCCTCTAAATTTTATAATTTAAAGCCAAAAAATATAATCGCAGTTACCGGCACTAACGGGAAAACATCTGTCGCAGATCTTTTTTATCAAATATTAAGCCTAAATAAAATTCCTGTTGCATCAATTGGTACTTTGGGCATTAAATATAAAAAAAAGTTACATAAATCACATCTTACTTGCCCTGACACTATTACACTACATAAAAGCCTTGAAGTCATAAAAAAAAATAATATTGACCATGTTATAATTGAAGCATCGAGTCATGGACTTCATCAGAGACGTATTGCTAATTTAAATTTTAAAGCAGGAATATTTACAAATTTCAGTCAAGATCACTTGGATTACCACAAAAATATGAAGTCTTACTTAAATGCAAAGTTGTTATTATGCAAGGAAATTTTAACAAGGCGCAATTATGTAATCTATGATAAATTTGTAAAACAATTTTCACCAATTAAAAAAATAGCCAAAAAAAAAAATTTGAAATTAATTGATATCAGTGAGATAAAAAAAAAAATTAATAAGATACCAAATCTTAGATTAAAAGAATTTCAAATAAAAAATTTATCAATGGCGATTTCCGCAGCAAAACTATGTAACTTAAAAGAAAAGAAAATTTTTAAGACTTTAGAAAAAATTAAAGATGTTAATGGAAGATTGGAACTCGTAAAAGTTTTTCCGAACAATATTAAGACTTATGTAGATTTTGCTCATACTCCAGATGCTTTATTAAAAAGTATAAACGCATTAATGTCAGAGCATAATAAAAAAATTTCTCTAGTATTCGGTTGTGGTGGTGACAGAGACTTTAAAAAAAGACCATTAATGGGAAAAATAGCTAGCTCAAAATGTAATAAAATATTTGTCACTGATGACAACCCCCGAAACGAAAATCCGGAAAAAATTAGAAAAGAAATTTTAAGAAGTATAAAAAATAAAAACAGTTTTAATATAGGAAACAGAACTTTAGCAATTAAGACTGCGATTTTGTTGGCAGGACCAAATGAAGTAATTTTAGTAGCTGGAAAAGGACATGAAGAGGAGCAAATCTATAAGGATAAAGTTATTTCTATTTCAGATAAGCAGATAATTAAAAATCTTAATTTAAAAATTAAGAAACTATCAAATAAAAAACAAAACTTTTTAGAAAATAAAAATATAATTTCTAAAATCACTCAAGGGTACAAGACAACAAATTTCCATGGACTTTCAATTGACTCAAGAGAAATAAAAAAAGATAATATTTTTTTGACTATTAAAGGAAAAAAGAATGATGGTAGTAAATTTATATCAGAGGCTTTATCAAAAGGAGCAAAATACATTGTCTCTTCCAAATCAAATAAGATTCATAAATCAAAAATTTTAAAAGTAAAAAGTGAGTATAATTTTCTAAAAAAATTTGCAGAATTAAAAAGAAAAAAAACTAAAGCAAAAATTTTAGCAATTACGGGCAGCGCTGGAAAAACATCTTTAAAAAATCTTCTAAAAGATATACTTCAAAATTTTGGCAAGACACTTTGTTCTCCAAAATCATATAATAATCACTATGGTGTTCCTTTGAGCTTATCTCAATTACAAAATATTCATGAATATGGTGTCTTTGAACTTGGAATGAGTAGAGCTGGGGAAATTGATAAACTTTCTAAACTTGTCAAGCCACATATAGGAATTATCACAAATATAGGCGAAGCTCACATTGAAAATTTTAAAAATTTAAAAGGTATAGCAAACGCAAAGGCTGAAATTATTAATAATGTTCAAAAAGGTGGAACAATAATCTTAAATAGAGATGATAAGTTTTTCAATCTACTAAAAAGAAAAGCAAAATTAAGGAATTTGAACATATTTTCATTCGGAAAAAACAAAAAGTCTGACATGCACCCAATTTCTATAAAAAAAAATGAAAAAAATATTACGTTAACAATTAATTTCAAAAATGAAATTTTTAAACTACATATTAAAGATTTAAATATTTATAATGTTTTATGCTCTTTAGCCTTAATAAAAGTACTAAATTTAGAATTAAAAAAAATATACAAACTTTATCGTAATTTTGCTCCAACTGAAGGTAGAGGAAGAATACACAAAATAAAAAGATATAAAAAAAATTTTAAATTGATTGATGAAAGTTATAATGCAAATCCTCTCTCAGTTAAAAATGCAATAATCAATTTTAGTTCAATTAAAAAGCGCAATTTTAAAAAATATTTATTACTTGGAGATATGCTCGAGCTTGGTAATAAGTCTGAGAATTTACATAAAGATTTATCAAAAGTTATTAACAACTCAGATATTGATAAAGTCTTCATTAAAGGTAGCAAAGCTCTTATTACATACAAAAACATTCAGAAAAACAAACGAGGGAACATTTTTCAACAAGAAGAAGATGTAGATTTTACTTTAAATAATATTATAGCTAATAATGATTACTTAATGATCAAGGGATCTAACGCGACTGGATTAAATAATTTAAGCAAAAAGATAATAAAAGGTTACTAAATGTTATTTCATTTTTTTACTTCATTAATTGAGCATTACTCTTTTTTCAATGTCTTTAAATATTTAACTTTTAGAACTGGTTTATCCGTAATTACTTCATTAGTAGTAGTTTTCATAATTGGATCACCCTTGATTAAAATTTTTTCTGAAAAAATGATTACTGGTCCAATAAGACAAGATGGACCTATAGATCATATAGTTAAAAAATCAGGAACTCCAACAATGGGAGGCGTTATAATCATTATTGGAATTATTTCTAGTACATTACTTTGGGCAGACCTAAGAAATATTTATGTTTGGACTTTAATATTTGTTTCTATAAGTTTAGGGGGTCTAGGTTTATTAGACGATACTTTAAAAATAAAATATAAAAATTCTAGTGGCCTCAAGTCTACGTATAAGTTCTCGGGTCAATTAATAATAGGTGCTTTAGCATTATTTATACTAATTAAATTTTCTGATCATGAATTTTTATTTAATCTTTATTTTCCTTTTTTTAAAAATTTAATTTGGAATATGGGGATATTATTTATACCTTTTGGTTTATTTGTAATCATAGGAGCATCTAATGCAGTAAACTTAACAGATGGTTTAGATGGATTAGCTACTGTCCCAGTAATGTTAGTGGCTTTATCTTTTACTCTAATTTCATATGTAGTTGGAAACACTATCTTTTCTGACTATCTTCAAATTCAATATATTCCAGATGTTGGGGAACTCTCAATTTTTTGTGGTTCGGTTGTAGGTGCATGCTTGGGATTCCTTTGGTACAATGCACCACCTGCAAAAATTTTTATGGGAGATACAGGATCTCTTTCTTTAGGGGGATCATTAGCGGCGATCGCAATTATTGTAAAACATGAAATTGTATTAGCAATAATTGGTGGATTGTTCGTTTTGGAAACAGTTTCTGTTATCATTCAAGTAATATCATTTAAATTAACAGGAAAAAGAATTTTTAAAATGGCACCTATACATCATCATTTTGAAAAAAAAGGATGGGCCGAGTCAACTATTGTAATTCGTTTCTGGATAATCGCTATAATTTTAGCTTTAGTAGGATTGGCGACATTAAAACTTAGGTAAGAAATGATTTCTATTAACAATTTTAGAAAACTTTCTTTTTTAGTTTATGGAGTAGGGTCTACTGGAAAATCAGTTATTAAATTTTTTAAAAGAAATAAAATTACAAATTTTAAAGTCTGGGACGATAAAGATGAAAAGTCGTATAAATTAAAGCGTCCAATTAGTTTAGATAGGTCTTTGCGAGAGGTTGATTATGTTATTTTAAGTCCAGGGGTAAGTTTACATAATTCGCGAAATAAAAAAAAACTAATAAAACATAAGAGTAAAATTATTACTGATATAGACTTAGTTTTTTTATTAAAAAGATTTTATAAAAGTATAGTCGTTACTGGAACTAATGGAAAATCGACTACATGTAAGATTATAGAGCATGTTTTAAAAAAAAATAAATATAAGATATCATTGGGAGGAAATATTGGGATTCCAATTCTAAACTTAAAAATTAAAAAAAATAGCATTCTTTTAATAGAAGCTTCATCCTTTCAGCTTGCCTACTCAAAATTTATCAAACCTGACTTTGCGATTTTATTAAATATTACCAATGATCATTTAGATTGGCACGGTAATATGAAAAACTATATTAATTCAAAATTCAAAATATTTGAAAATCAAACAAAAAATCAATACTCTTTAATAAACAAAGAATTAGAATTAAAATTAAAAAAAAAAAAGTTCAAAGGAAAATTAATTTCTCCAAAAATTTTAAATTACAAAAAATTTAAATCAAAAATAAATAATTCGTACATCAAATTAAATATAAACGACGAAAATATGAATTTCGTTTTTGCTTTAGCCAAATTATTTAAAGTGAGTAATAAATCTCTTTTTAATTCGTTAAAAACTTTTATTGGTTTGCCTCATAGATACGAAATTTTTTTAAAAAAAAAGAACTGCGTATTTATAAATGACTCAAAAGCTACCTCATTTCAATCTACTAGATTTGCTTTAAAGAATAGCAAAAATATTTTCTGGATAGTAGGAGGTTTGCCCAAAAAAAATGATAAAATTATTTTAAATGACTTAAAGAAAAATATTATAAAATCATACATTATTGGGAAAAATACTAATTTTTTCAAAAAACAGCTTCGTAGCGAAATAAATTATCATGTCAAAGGAAATTTGAAAAATTCAATAATCCATATTCTTAAAGATATAAAATCCTACAGCAGAGAGAATAATACAATTTTACTTAGTCCATCGGCAGCATCTTTTGATCAATACTTAAATTTTGAAAAAAGAGGAGATGAATTTAAAAAATTAAGTAAACTTTATGCAAGAAAATATATTTAAAATTAGATTAGTAAATTATTGGAGAATCATAGATAAAAAAATTTTTTTTGGTTTTATTTTACTTTTTTTTCTTGGAATTTTTTTTTCATTTTCTTCTACATCATCTTTAGCTGGTGAAAGATTAAATAAGGACTATTATTTTTTCTTTTCAAAACATCTATTATTCACTTTTTTTGCTTTAACTATAATGATTTTTATTTCAATTATAGATACAGCGCATTTAAAAAAATTTATTATACCGTCGTTCATCGTAAGTTTTATTTTACTTGCACTTGTGCCAATTATTGGCATAGAAGTTAAAGGAGCTAAAAGATGGTTAGACTTATATTTAATAAGATTACAACCTATTGAATTATTGAAACCTTTTTTTATATTAGCTACAGTTAAAATCTTAACTCTCGAAAAATTGAAAAACTCTCAAGTAAAATATCTTTTCAGTTTTCTTTTATTAATATCAGTTGTCATACTTTTGATTGATCAACCAGATTTAGGACAATCAATTTTGTTAATTGTAAGCTGGATTGCAACAGTTTTTATTTCAGGAGTAAATCTAATTTATATTTTTGGGTTTTTTTTAATCTTTCTAATTTTTATAAGTGGATTATTATTTTTGATGCCTGAAAAATTTGGTTACATTATAGATCGTTTAATTTCATTTGTAGATCCAAGCAAAGGTGACAAATTTCAATCTTCATCAGCATTAGATGCGATTAAACTTGGAGGTTTAAAAGGGCAGGGAATGGGAGAGGGAATTTTAAAAGATAGTGTACCTGAGGCACACACAGATTATATAATTGCAATTATATCAGAAGAGTACGGTTCAATAATATCAATGTTAATTATATTAATTTTTTTATACATTTCTTTCAGAATTATTAAGAATTGCATAAATCAAGAAGATAACTTGATTAAGATTTCACTTTGTGGTCTTGCTACTTTATTAATTTTTCAAACATTTATTCACGTTGGAGTTAATACAAGTTTAATACCAACTACTGGAATGACTTTACCTTTTTTGAGTTATGGGGGCTCTTCGTTAGTTGGAAGTTCAATACTTGCAGGGATAATTTTAAATTATACGAAAAATAGGACTTATCTTTATGACTAAAAAAATTAAAGCAATAATAGCTATTGGTGGAACTGGTGGGCACGTATTTCCAGGTTGCAATTTAGCAAATCATTTAATTGATAATGGTTATGAAATTAAATTAGTTACTGATAAAAGAGGCTTAAATTTTTTAGAAAAATATAAGAATTTAAATATTTTTATTCTTCCATCTTCACCTTTACAAAATAAAAATTTAATCACATTTATATACTCTACAATTAAAGTTTTTTATTCAATTATAAGATCATTAATTTTTTTGGTTTTTAATAGGCCAAGAATTATATTTGGAATGGGAGGATACGCGTCTTTTCCAATTTGTATTGCAGCCTGGTTACTTAAGATTGAGTTTGTAATATATGAAAATAATTTAATTATAGGAAAAGCTAATAAATATTTATTACCATTTGCTAAGAAAGTTTTTGTATCTTATGAAGAGTTGGAAGGTATTCCATTAAAATATGCTAATAAAATATTATTAATTGGAAACATAATTAAAAATGAAATTATTAATTTCTCTCAAACAAATAAAAATCTTTTGGGAGATAAAAAAATAAATATTCTTGTACTTGGAGGAAGCCAAGCAGCTAAAATTTTTGCTAAAACATTACCAAGTATTTTTTGCGAAAGCTCAAATCAAGGTATAAATCTCAAAGTTTATCAACATTGTTTACCCAATCAGAACGAAAAACTTAAGGCGTTATATCAAAATTCAAATATTGATTATGAAATATTCAATTTTAGTAATAATCTTGAAGAATATTTTTTAAAAGCAAATTTAGCAATTACTAGGTCAGGATCATCAATGTTAGCCGAGCTTACAAACGCAAATATACCATTTATATCTGTACCACTTCCTTCTTCGGCAGATAATCATCAATTAATTAATGCTATTTATTATAAGAATAAAAAATATTCTTTTTTAATAGAGGAAAAAGACTTGAATACTAAACTAACTCTCTTACTAAAAGATATTAATAATGATAGCTCAATCTTAGATAAAATTAGAGAAAATCAGAGTCAATATTCTGACAAAAATGTTTATAAAAACATTAACAATGCACTTAAAGTGATTATCAATGAAAAAAATTAATCTTGGTCGAAAGGAAATTCTACATTTTATTGGCATCGGTGGAATAGGCATGAGTGGTTTAGCACAAATAATGAATAATATGGGCTTTAATGTTCAAGGAAGTGATCAAAATAAAAATAAAAATACTACCAGTTGTATAAAAGCTGGAATAAAAGTTTACATTGGTCATTCAAAAAATAATGTAAAAAAATCTACCATAATAGTTAGATCGTCTGCAATTAAAAATAGCAATAGTGAAATTACCTATGCTAAAGAGAAAAAAATTCCTATTTATTCAAGAGCTGAAGTTTTAGCAGACGCGGTATCTCTAAAAAAAAATATAATAATCACTGGATCACATGGAAAAACTACTACCACTTCTTTAGTATCCAAAATTTTATCAGATCAAAAATTAGATCCAACAATCATAAATGGTGGCGTCATTAATTCGCTAAAAAGCAATGCAAAGTTAGGCAAGGGAGATTGGGCAATATTGGAGGCAGACGAGTCTGACGGAAGTTTTTTAAAATTACCTATTAATTATTCGATAGTTACAAATATAGATGATGAGCATTTGGACTACTATGGAAATTATAAAAATTTAGAAAACTCTTTTATTAAGTTTATAGAAAAAACTCCCCCCACAGGTAAATCTATAATTTGTTCAGACAATAAGAATATTAAAAAAATTTTAAAAAAAATAAAAAATAAGAATATTCTTACTTACGGAGAAAATAAAAATGCAAACTATAGAGTATCAAATGTTAGATATAACATAAATTATTCTATTTTTGATTTAAATTATAAGGATATAAAAAAAGAGAAAAGAACTATTAAGAATATACACCTTAAGCTTCTCGGAAAACACAACGTTTTAAATGCAGCCGCAGCGGTAACAGTATGTTTAAATCTTGGAGTGAATCAAAACATTATCAAAAATTCACTTAAAAAATTTTCGGGAGTTCAAAGAAGAATGACAAAAATATTTTCAAAAAATAAAAATGATTTTTATGATGATTACGCACATCATCCAACAGAAATTGCATCTATTTTAGAAGGAGTAAAAAATGTTTATAAAGAAAGGAAAATTATAACGGTTTTTGAACCTCACCGTTATTCAAGAGTTACATCTTTAGAAAAAAAATTTGGAAGATCTTTTTTAAAAGCTGATCTTGTAATTCTTTGTCCATTATATGCAGCAGGCGAGAAAAAAAATCTTAAATTCAATCAATACAAATTCGCACAATTAATTTCAAATCTATCTAGGACACAAGTTTTAATTGTAAAAAATCAGAATGAACTTCAAAAATACCTAAAAAAAAATTTGATTAGTGATGAAATTATAATAGGAATGGGTGCAGGGTCTATCTCTAAGTGGATGATGGAACTTAAAACAATATTATGACATCAAACCAAAAAATTATAGAAAAATTTAGTGATAATATTTCGATTAACAAAAGTCTTTCAAATTATAGTTGGTTTAATCTAGGAGGTCCTGCCGAATATTTATTTAAACCTAACAACAAAAATCAATTAATTGAATTTTTGAATGAAAATAAAAAAAATAATCAAAAAATTACAATTCTTGGTGCGGGCTCAAATACACTAATTAGAGATAATGGAATTAAGGGCACAGTCATTAAACTTGGATCGAGTTTTTCAGAAATCAAGTTAGTAGAAAGAGAAGTGATAGAAGCTGGAGCAGCAGCGCTAGATCGCAAAGTGTCTAATTTTGCTAAAGAAAATGGTTTAGCGAAACTTGAGTTTTTGTCTTGCATACCAGGTTCAATTGGAGGTGCAATAATTATGAATAGCGGCTGTTATGGAAATGATATTTCTAAAATTTTGATTTCAATAAATGTAATAAATATTAAAAATTGTGAGGAAAAGGTAATAAAATGTAAAGATATAAAATTTTCATATAGAGGTACAAATTTACCCGAGGAATATCTGATTATTTCTGCGAAGCTGAGAGGAAAAACTGATAATAAAGAGAACATCGAAAAAAAACAAAATAATTTTATTAAAAGAAAAAAACTATCACAACCAAGTCAAATTAAAACTTGTGGAAGCACATTTAAAAATTTAGTTGGTGAAAAAAAAGCTTGGCAACTAATTAAAGAAAGCGGTTGTGATAATTTTAAAGAGGGTGATGCATCTATCTCAAAAAAACACTGCAATTTTTTTGTTAACAATGGAAACGCAAAATCTTCTGATATTGAAAGACTTATTAATAAAGTAAAAAAAACTGTAAATAATAAAACTGGAATTGATCTAGAGCTTGAGATTAAGATTATAGGTGAGTAAAAAATTTAAAAAAGTTTTAGTTGTATTGGGTGGAACGTCTGGAGAACGTGCTGTCAGTTTGGCTAGCGGTAAAGCTTGCGTGAAAGCACTTAAAAAGAAGAAATATAATGTTTCGACTTTTGATCCAAAATTTAAAAATTTTAATTTAATTAGAAAAGATAGAGTAGATGTAATTTTTAATGCATTACATGGTAAAGACGGAGAAGATGGAGTAGCTCAAACTTATTTTGAATATTTAAGAATTCCATACACTCATTCAGGTATTATAAGTTCCTATAACGCAATGAATAAAGTTATTTCTAAAATTATTTTTAAAAAAAAAGGGATTTTGACACCAAAATATTTTGTATTAAAAAAAAATGAAATTAAAAAAAATATTTTCTTAAAATTATTAAAATCAAAAAAATTTAGTTTTCCTATAGTAATAAAACCAATTAACGAAGGATCAAGTTTAGGAGTAAAAATTTCTAAAAATTTAGATGATTTAAAAAAATCAGCTATATTGTTATTTAAAAAATATGATGAGTTGCTTTGCGAGCAATATATTGGAGGACAAGAAATTCAAGTGTCAGTAATTAGTGATATTCCTTTAGGTGCAATTGAACTTATTCCTAAAAGGTCATTTTACGATTATAAAGCTAAATATACAAAAGCGGCAAATACAAAACACATTATGCCTGCAAGAATAAATAAGAAAGAATATGTAAAGGTTTTAAAACTTGCAAAGTTAGCACATCAAGCATTAGGATGCAAAGGAGTAACAAGAGCAGATTTCAAATTTTTTAAAAATAAATTTTATCTACTAGAAATTAACACACAACCAGGAATGACTAATCTGTCTTTAGTACCGGAGATTGCAAGCTATTACGGTATAAGTTTTTCCACTTTAGTTGAAAAAATTTTATTGGACGCAAGTATTGATAGATGAAAAATAAAATATTTTTCGCTATCATAATAGTACTTTTACTTACAACTTTTAATACTAGTAATAAAAAAAATTACATTCCAAAATTTAAAATTGATAAAATTATAATCGAAAACAACTTCATCGTAACTGACAAAAAAATAAAAAAACAATTATCTTTCTTGTATGAAAAAAACTTATTTCTTTTAAACTCAAAGGAGATAAATCAAAAATTAAATAAATTAGAGTTTATTGAAAGTTTTAAAATTAAAAAAATTTATCCTAATAAAATTAAAATTATAATTTATGAAAAAAAACCAATAGCTGTGTTGAATGATAAAAAAGAAAAATTTTTTTTAACAGATAATAACGAGGTTATTAATTATAGTAATATTCAAAAATTTGAGGAATTGCCTATTATTTTTGGAAACAAAGAGAGTTTTGAAGAATTAAATAATTCTCTAAATGATATAAATTTTCCTAAACATGAAATTAGCACTTTTTTACTCTTTGAGTCTGGAAGATGGGATTTAATTACAAAAGAAAATAAAGTGATAAAACTTCCAATTAAAAATTATAAACAAAGCCTCGAAAATTTTAAAATTTTAAGGAACCAAAATAATTTAAAAAAATATAAGTTGTTTGACTACAGAATAAGCAATCAATTAATCTTAAAATAAATATGAAAGCAAATTCTCTAACACTTTATGTCGAAATTGACCAAGACGAATTTATTTTTTTTGTTGTTCAAAAAAACGTGGAGAATAATTTCACTTTAATATTCAAAAAGAAGGTTTCAACCAACGCAATAATTGGAGAAAAAATTGTAAATGCCGATGAAGTTTTAAGAATTGTAAAAGAAAATATTTACTCGATAGAGAAAAAGTTTAATGTAACTTTTAAAGAGGCAGTCATTTTACTTAACAGCTTTAATTTTTCTTTTTTGAATTTAAGTGGATTTAAAAAACTCAATGGATCACAGCTACTTAAAGATAATGTAACATATATAATTAATACACTTAAATCTTGTATAGATGAAACTGAAAAAAATAAAACTATAATACATATTTTTAACTCAAGATATATTCTCGATGGCAAGGAAACAAATAATTTACCAATAGGGTTATTTGGAGATTTTTATGCGCATGAATTATCTGTTTTTTTATTGAATAGCAATGATCAAAAAAATTTGCAAAACATTTTTGAGAAAAATAATTTAAGAGTCAAAAAAATTATCTTAAAGAGTTATGTAGATGGCGTAAGTTTAATAGATTCACATAAGAATCTTGATACGTTTTTTAAAGTTGAAATGAGTGAAAAAGAAACAAAATTAATTTACTTTGAGAATAGAGCTTTGAAACATGTTCAGAATTTTAAATTTGGAAGTAGTTTATTAATCAAAGATATTTCAAAGATTATATCGTTTGATAGTGAAACAGTTAAAAATTTTTTATCGAAAACTACTTTAAATAACGAAAATTTGAATGAAGATTTAATTGAGAAAGAATACTTTCGTGACAATGTCTTCAGAAAAATAAAGAAAAAACTTATATTTGATATTGCTGAAGCAAGAATTAAAGAATTAGCTGAGATTATACTATTTAGGAATACAAATTTAACTAGTTTCATTCGTGAAAAAACGCCAATATTTTTTTTATTAAAAGATACAGATATCTTAGGATGTTTATTGAGTAGTTTTAGTAAACAATTTTCTAATGGAAAGAAGCTAAACTTTCATCAAATTCAAAAAGAAGATGATGAAAATTATATTACTCAAGCTTCAAGGCTTGTCCATTTTGGTTGGAACAAAGAAGCAATACCAGTCATTAATGCAAAAAAGTCCTTTTTTACCAGGTTTTTTGATACCTTGTTCAATTAACTGTTATTTTTAGAAACATTAGTTGTTTTAATTAGATAAGAGTATTTAGGTATAAGCCAGAGATGTTAAAAATATACCAGCAAACAATTAATGAGCCCGTTAAATTTGAGGGAACTGGACTACATACAGGGTTAAAGACAAGATTAAAAATACTTCCTGGAAAGGAAGATGAAGGTATAATTTTTAAGAGGGTAGACCTAGCCGACAAAGACAAAAATGTTGTTAAAGCTTCTTACGATAAAGTTTCTGCTGCTAGATTGTGCACAACTTTAGAAAATAAATTCGGCATTAGGGTTTCAACTGTAGAACATTTGTTAGCAGCCCTTTACATTTCAGAAATAGATAATGCAATAATAGAAATTAATAATGAAGAAGTTCCAATTATGGATGGGTCAGCTAAAGATTTTTTAAAAGCTCTTCAAAAGACTGAGATAGTCAAGCAAAATAAAAAAAGAAAATATTTAAAAGTCTTAAATAAATTAAGTTTAATCGATAGAGAAAAAAAAATATCAATTGAACCCAGTGACTTTTTTGAAGTTAGCTTTCAATTAAACTATAATAATAAGATTATAGGAAAACAAAAAAATAATGTTAACTTTTATACTGATAGTTTAGACGATGTCTATAACTCAAGAACCTTTTGTTTATTCGAAGACATAGAAAAAATAAGAAAATTAGGTTTAGCAAAAGGGGGCACTTTAGAAAATGCTTTGGTCGTTGATAGCAATAAAGTTTTAAATAAAGAAGGCCTAAGAAATAAAAAAGAATTCGTTAATCACAAAATTTTAGATTTAGCAGGTGATTTTTTATTATCAGGTTACAGAATTTTAGGTAAAATTGAATGCCATCAAGGTGGACATGAGTTATCTAATAAATTTTTAAGAAAACTGATGTGCAATACATCATCTTATGAGGTTTTAGAATTAAAAGATGTTCTTGTTTCTAAAAAAGTAAATGTTGAAGAGTCGGCAAGATTAGCGGTAAACGCCTAAAAGCGAACAATTATCACCTTACAAATATTTTTTTATCTGGTAATAATCTTAAAGTATGTTTTTAAGAGTTATATTAATAATTTGTCTAATTTTTGTATTCCATTCTTGCTCAAAAAAAGAGGTAGTTTATAATCCTTCTTCTGGGAAAGATCCCTTTCAACTTTACAAAGAGGGATTAGAAGCGTTTGAAAAATTCAATTATTTTTTAGCTGATAAAAAATTTTCACAAGCTGAATTAAATTTTGATGATCCTGTTTTAGCGGCAAAATCAGCTATAATGTCAAGTTACTCGCTTTATGGAATAAATTTTTATGATGAGGCTGAGGAAAATTTAAAAAGATATTTAATAAAATATCCAGCAGATAAAAATTTAATCTATGCTCATTATCTTTTAACAATTATTTACTATGAACAAATTAGTGATGAAAAAAAAGACATGAGACCGCTTATTTTAGCAAAAGAAAAAATTGATTTTTTCACAAAAAATTATCCAAATTCAGAATATACGATCGACTTAAAATTTAAAAGAGATTTAATACAAAATCAATTAGCTGCAAAAGAACTTTATGTTGCTAAGTTTTATATCTCAACGCAAAAATGGATTCCAGCCATAAAAAGATTAAAAATTATTGTTAAGGATTATGAAAAAACAGTTTTTGTTGAGGAAGCCTTGCATAGACTCGTTGAAATTCATTATCATATAGGTTTAGAAGATGAAGCTAAAAAATATGCAAGTATTTTAGGATATAATTACAACTCAAGTGAATGGTTTAAACAATCTTACAAAGTACTGAATAAAGATTACAAATTAAAAAAGGTTAAAAAAGAAGAGAAAGAGTCCGGCAGTTTTTTAAATAAAATTATTAAACTGATAAAGTAAAATAAATGAATGATAAAAAGGATATAATTAAGAAATTTAAAAAATTAATTGAGACACTTAAAAAACATAATACTCATTATTATAACGAAGATAGTCCGAAAATTAGCGATGATAAATTTGATAAATTGAAAATTGAGGCTATGGAGTATGAAAAAAAATACTCTTTTCTTAAAGAATTTGGTTCAATAAATAATATAATTGGGTCTCCTCCCTCATCAAAGTTTGAAAAAGTAAAGCATCTAAAACCTATGCTCTCACTTTCAAATTCGTTTGGTCAGAAGGATATGCAAGACTTTTTAAAAAAGGTAAATAATTTTTTAAATTTTAACGATTTAAATATAGAATTATTTTCTGAGCCTAAAATTGATGGAATTTCTGCAACATTAATTTATGAAAAAGGCTTGTTAAAAAAAGGGCTTTCTAGAGGTGATGGAATTTTCGGAGAGGATATCTTGGAAAATTTAAAAACTATAAAAAAACTTCCACACAAGATTTTAGCTTCAGATGTACCTGACTTGTTAGAAATAAGATGTGAAATTTATATAAGTAAACTTGATTTTGAAAAAATTAAAAATAAATTCGCAAATCCAAGAAATGCAGCAGGTGGTTCATTAAGACAAAAAAATCCAGTTGAAACCTCGAAAATTCCACTCAAATATTTTGCATATGGATTTGGTGCTATAAAACCCATGAAATTTTCTAGACAGTCCGAATTTTTAAAAAAAATAAGTGATTGGGGTTTTGTTACCAACCCATTATCTAAGATAGTTAAAGGAATAAAAGAAATTGAGGATCATCATAAAAATTTGGAGGATAAAAGATCGTCTTTAGACTACGATGTCGACGGATTAGTATTTAAAGTTAATGAATTAAATTTACAGTCAAGATTAGGAAACACGTCTAATTCACCTAGATGGGCAATTGCATATAAATTTTCGGCTGAAAAAGCTTTTACTAAGATTAAAGATATTACTATCCAGGTCGGTAGAACCGGTGCAATTACTCCAGTAGCGAGAGTGGAACCCGTAACAGTTGGGGGAGTAGTTGTATCTAATGCTACTTTACATAATGAGGATGAAATTAAAAGAAAAGATATAAGAATTGGTGACACTGTTCAAATTCAAAGAGCTGGAGATGTTATTCCTCAAGTAATTGGTGTAAATCTTAATGAAAGAAAAAAAGGAAGTAAAAATTTTGTTTTTCCTAAAAATTGTTTGTGTGGTGCACCAACAAAAAAAGAAATAAGCAAGACTACCAAAAAAGAGGATGCTGTGAGGAGATGCATTAAAGGGTACGAATGTAAATTTATATCAAAAGAAAAACTCAAACATATAGTTTCGAAAGAAGCTTTGAATATTGATGGTCTTGGGAAAAAAGTTGTTGATCAGTTTTGGGATCTAAAGTTCATTAGAGAGCCCTCAGATATATTTAATTTAGATTTCAAAAAAATTAAAAATTTAGAGGGATGGGGAGAGCTATCAATCAACAATCTTAAAAAAGCTATTGAAAAAGCCAAGTCGATCTCTTTAGATAAATTTATTTTTTCCATAGGTATAAGACATATAGGTCAAGAGAATGCAAAAATTTTAGCTAGTTTTTTCGGTTCAATTAATGAATTTAATAAAATACTAGAGACAAATATGAGAAAAAAAATACTAATAAACTTGGTTGATTTAGATGGTATTGGTGAAACACAAATTCAATCAATTAATAGTTTTTTTTTAAATGAGACAAATAAAAAAATTACAAAAAAATTAATTCAAAATTTAAATATTAAAGATTATTCTTCTTTGAATAATAATGGAAAATTTTCAAATAAAAAATTGATGTTTACTGGTGGGTTCCAAAACATGAGCAGGTCAGAAGCCAAGGCAATTGTTGAAAATAATGGAGGAAAAGTTTTAGGAACAATTTCCAAAAAGCTCAATTATTTGGTTGTAGGAAACTCTAAGCCAACAAAAAAAAAAATAGACAAAGCCAAACAATTAAATATAAAAATTATTACAGAAAATGAATGGAATAAAATTTTAAATGGGTGAACAAGCTTTTCTGAGCTCAGCTACTTCAATTTTACTCATAAAACTTTTAAGTTTATAGTAAACTTTTCTATGATAATTATTTAGCCAATTTTTCTCTTTTTTGTTAAGTAGGCTTTTATTGATGAGATCTTTATCTATAGGTACCATTGTAAAATTTTCGAAATATTTTTTACTTTTATTTCTTTTAACGTAGATTAGATTTTCAATTCTGATACCAAATTTATTCTTTTCATAATAACCAGGCTCATTAGACATGACCATTCCCTCTTGGAAATTTACTTTATTATTTTTAGATATAGCCTGTGGGCCTTCATGAACATTTAAAAAATATCCAACTCCATGACCTGTGCTGTGCGGATAGTCCAAACCAACTTCTAGTAAATACTTTCTAGCATGATAATCAATCTTAGAGCCTGAAGTATCTTCTTTTAATTTAAATTTAGAAACAGCAATATGTCCTTTTAGTACTCTAGTAAAAATATCTTTAATTCGACTATTAGAATTGTTTAAAGATATTGTTCTCGTTACATCAGTAGTTCCATATTCATATTGTGCACCAGAGTCGACAAGATAAATATCTCCTTTTTTTAATTCTCTGTTAGTCTTTTTATTTGCTTTATAATGAATAATAGCTCCATTAGGACCAGTTCCCGAAATGGTTGGAAAGCTTAAAAATTTAAACTTATTGTTTTTTTTTCTTAACTCAAATAGTTTTTGTGATGCATCAATTTCTGTAATCTTTTTATTCGCAAAATTTTTTTTAATCCAAAATAAATATTTAGTTAAAGCAATGCCGTCATAAATATGCGCATCTTTTATATTTTTAATTTCTTTTTTATTTTTTATTGCTTTATATAAATAAATAGGATCATTAAAAAATATTATTTTATTATTCTTAGAAATTAAATTTTCAAAAAAAATAGAACATGTATTTTTATCGATAATGAATTTTTTATTAAAAATTTCTATGAAAATTTTAGAAAGCTCTTTTATTTCAAAAAATTTAATTTTCTTAAAATATTTCTTAAAAGATGAAGAAATCTTTTTTAAATCACAAAAAAATTTAATGTTTTTATCCTTATCAATTAAAATATAACTATGCGGAATGGGGGCAAATTCAGTATCATTACCTCTTATATTAAGCAACCAAGCAGTGTTTTCACTTGAGCTAATAAATTGAAAATCAACTCCTTTATTTTTTAAGTTACGTGCAATTAAGTCAATTTTTGATTTAAAAGTTTTACCTATAGATTTATCAGGAAGGCGATAAAACTTTACACTTTTCTTATTAGCCTTTCTTTTCCAAATTTTGTCAATAAGATTTGAGTCAATTGCTTTTAAATCCAAATTTTTATTTTTAAAGAATAAATTCAAATTTTTTCTTGTGAATAGCTTTGGGTCAAAACCAACACAAATTTTTTTATTTTTTAAAATATCTTTAGGCATTATTTGGGGGAATGTAATTATTTTAAAATATTTTCCACTTTGACTTATTGCCTGCAAAGTATACCTTCCATCAACAAATAAATAATTTTTATTTCTTAGAATTAAAGAAAAACCAAAGGAACCTGTAAAATTTGAAATATAACTTAATCTATCATTATGATCGTTAACATATTCTCCAAAAAATTCGTCATTCTTTGGAATTATATATCCATCAATTCCTTCACTTTCAAAAATTTTTCTTAATTTCTTTATTTTTTCCATTTAATCATTTTATTTTTTTTATATCTATCCCACCCTGGGCTCCTATAACCTTCATCATATTCAATTGTATTGTCTTGGTTGAAATCAAAATCATCTGTCTCTTTAATCCCGATGTCATTCTTTTCAACGCTTTCGTCAGGTATTTCATTAATAAATCTAGATGGAAGCGCATCCATCCAATCCCCATGATAAGCTCTTTTCATTGCGAAAGATAAATAAGCTTCTTTTTTAGCCCTCGTTATTCCTACATAGGCTAATCTTCTC
>MDTD01034726.1_pt1 | contig 23634 bp, 16 predicted proteins | sample 811221 | NCBI WGS metagenome assembly MDTD01 (sample SAMN05326646, study PRJNA326480) | marine metagenome | isolation source: seawater | place: Pacific Ocean: South West | collected 2011 | reverse complement strand
CTTGCTTACATGCTTGCTGCCAACCGGGGAGTAGTCGCGAGTTCGAGATTACAGGAAAAAGACCCTTGGCCGCGGGATGTTGTTGGCGAACCTATGCGCTTATTTCAGGGTTCGCATGTTGGAATTCTTGGGTTTGGCAAAATTGGTCAAGCTATAGGAAAAATGGCTAAACTAAACGGAGCTGCTATTACTGGTATTCGTAAAAAGTCAGCTCCAAAAATCGATTGGATGACAAGCAAAGATCAGATTATAACCCTCTCAGATCTCGATAAATCCCTTCCACTTTTCGATCACCTTGTCATTTGCCTGCCAAGAGATCCTGGTACTGACCATATCATTAATAGCCAGCGTCTCTCACTGATGAAAAATGAAGCGTGGATTCATAATCTGGGTCGTGGTAATGCCATCGATGAAAAAGCACTTGTACATTCATTACATACTGGCTTACTTGCTGGCGCTTGCCTTGATGTATTTGAGAAAGAACCTTTACAGGAATCTTCACCTTTGAGAACCTTACCTAATTGTCTGATCATGCCTCATACATCGGCAATGGCACCAGAGTACCTGGATTTTTTCCTGGATGAGTTTATTCCTCAGGCACAAGATCTCATGCATTCCGAGGAAAATCCGTAATGACCCATACATCGTGGCAAAGGTGCGGCGCAGAACGTTGGCACATACCCAATTTGATTGGACACAGTGTCGTTTGCATCATCCTGCTATGGTTGGCAGTTGCAGCTGCTATTGTCCAAGTCGAGCCCTTCGATGGCTGGGATACTATTCTGAACGCTAAAGCCATGCTTATCGATCACAGTTATCCTTTATGGAATCGCTCACCTTTCTTCTCTATTATTTGTATGCCTGCTTACATATTAGGAAAAGTATTCAGATTATCATTTTTTGATCCAAGACTCTATCATGTTACAACAGCATTGCTTCTCTCTTTTTCTATCCTTTATGTTTACAGACAGATGAGGCGGACAGTTGGGCAGACAGCCACTACCTTAGCCATGATATCCACACTATTTACTTTTATGTTCTTCTCATATGCTCCATTTATCAGTCATGATATTCTTCCTGGATTTATATTTCTGGCAATGATATGCCTTGTAGAATCGGAACTAAGATATAAATCAAGGAAAGGTTGGGCTATTCTCGTAGTCCTTGGCGCTTCTGGTCCTTTAATTAAAATTCCTTACGGCATTTTCTGGACATCCATAATCATTTCCTTAACCATTCATTTTTTCCTTTCAAAAACAAAACCAGACATAAAAGTCTATTTACGCCTCCTTGGAGCAGGTATTGCAAGCTTTATCTTTTTCTGGATATTAATGTGTTTTCTACAAACAACTGAATTTGGGGATCAACCATTTCTTTTGCGTGCTATATCAGCAAATCAAAAACTCTTGAATATGCATACAAAAGTAGCTACACCATGGCTGTACATCAAAAATGCATGGATTTATGGAGTAGTAACACTGCTACTTATCGGACCAGGTCTGATTCTATCGCTCAGAAAAGGCCGCTTCTTACGTCTGTGTGCTATTTGCTGGTTGATTTGCTTTATTGCCATGAATATTTTGAGTGTCAAAGAAGTAAGATACATAGCATTTCTAATGCCTCTAAGTGCACTAATCGTAGCAGTATCCTTTCGATGGATTATAGCACATTGGCATCAAAGTTTTGCGATACTTTTCCTCTTTCTGTCCTTTGACTTATATATGGCAATACCAGAAGCATGTCGAATAAGATTACCATTTTATCGCTCTAATCCTATTAATCAAATAAAGAATATTATTGCTGAATACTCTCAGGAAGAGACGGTCGTTTACACACCATTTACTCGCTCATTATTTATAGGAAGGCCACCTCTTAAAACTCCACTTACCGACGATTTATTTCATAGGCTTTTTCATTTTTCTTCCGGTCATATTCGTCATAATAATTGGGAGCATATTCAAATTAGACTATTAGATAATTCTCCTGAAGAAATGATTAATCTTATTTCAAAAGAACCAAAAAAAACCTGGCTTCTACGACCAGCCATTCAAAAATCAAGCAATGATAATCTCATAAATGGTAAACCTACAGATGGATGGAATGGATCACTGATCAGTCAACTAATTGAGATACCTGTGCAGCCAACAACTGACGGATTTAGTTTATTTAATCAAAATTACATATTAGAGCAAAATCCAGAAGGATCTGTAGTTATATCCGGAAATAGTGCTCAAATTTTTAATTATGCATTACCAATAATAAAAATTGGCCATCATATTCATTTTTTACAGTTAAAAGCCAATGATAACATTGAAGTGGTTGGGCTATCCTCTCCAAATCTATCAGGTAAAGAAGTAAATTTTCGTGGATTTACGATTGTTGCCAAGCAGTATATGGAGAATGGAGGAACTGTCTGGCATGTGGAAAAACAATCAAATAACTTATCAACGCCCTGAAGCCAACTTCGAAACCGGATGATTCGGATAAGACTTTACAATATGCTGTCGCAATGTTGCTGCTTGATCATGTAGCTTCATATCTTCCAGACACTGTACCTTCAACCATTCCAGTTCTGGAAGGGAGGACGGGATAGGATTCAATTTCAGACTTTGATTGATCAGCAGTATTGCCGCATCCTGCCATTTCATTTTTCGAAGCCATTTTCCCCTCAATAAAGCATACCTTCCATTTTTCATCATTTCAGGCAATTGCAAAGGTAAATACCGGAGTTGTGCTTCTGCCTGAATCCATTCACCTTCATCCAATAGGTGCTGAATAGTTTCAACAGCCGCATGACCTTGAATTGCAGTTGCCTGCAATTGGGCATTATCCACTCCCTGAATAGCTTGCAGGAATGCAGTATTCGCATCTTCCAGATGCCCCTCTAATAGCAACAATTCACCCCTGTATTGCCAGATAAGTGCTTTATCTGCTTCCTTTCGTCTGTCCAAACGATCCAGCACTTCTCTTGCCTGTCGATAATCCAGCCCTGCATACATTTCAAATTCGATATATTCCCAGATCAGATTAAAATCATCACGCAATGTAAGTACACGGTTCCAAGCTGACCGTGCCGTGATCATATCCTTCTTTGATTCCAAACGCGCAAGAGTAAGAAACACTGGAGAAACATCAGCAATCGTACGCAAATCCTGCTGGCCAGCTAAAGCACGGGCAACTGGTAAAGCAGCAGAATTTCGATCTGTCAGATTCATAAACGTCAGATACGCCATCAATGTGTCTGCTTCCATATATTCAAGCGACTGAGCAGTTATCAATTCTTCAAAGTGCTGACGTTGGCGGTCCTTATTTATAGTCATGCGTCGAGGTGCATCGCCTAAAAGGTGATGAGTCGAAGCAACTGCAGAATGCCGATCTTCAAAATTCTTAGCTGCTTCTACCTTAAAAGGTTCCAGTCCAACTGTCAGAGTACGTCCCTTGACCCCACTTATTCTTCCACCATTTCCAAAGCGATACATCAGCGGAATATTGGCATGAGATCCTACTTCCACCTCAGTCAAAATCAGATCATCAACGGCTATATAAGCAACACTACGAGTCCAAATTGCAGGACAAGGATCATTTCCTTTGCTTTCCACTTTCATCAAATCTGTACTTCCAGGCAATAACCAGTCCCTGCCTTTCGGTACAAACAAGCGTTTTAAAGTAACCGCACCCAAAGCTAAAAGTGGAGGCCGATTCACTGCCAGTTGGAAAATTGATACATTTGCAGGACCATCTGTATGAGAAACAATTGACTGGTCTTCTCCATTTGCCAAACGTCTTGCATCGTGACGCAACTCTGGGCGAGAAAGCACCGTTTCTCCATTTACAGCCAAAAACGCAGCCTCATGATGTGCCAGAAACAAAGGATGTCTCCTGCCAAGAGGCAGTGCCAATTTACCCTGCATCCACAAGATTGATGGTTTCTGTTCTCCACTATAAAAGGGATTACCAGCCCATTCACAGGCGTTCAATGGAGATACCGCCAATACCGGCAATCGTGAAGCGGCTCTTTCCATATCTTCATAGGTTTCAATTTTACGCAAATCCCGCCCATTCAAACGACTGGCATCAAGAAACTGTATAGTCAGCCCAGGAACAAAGCCTCTATATTGCGGTGCCTTAGAAGCTCCCCCCCAATAGGCGTATAAAGCTTCAGCTGGCTTATCCGTCTTAACTTGTACCAATGCTTCGCCATTTGGCTGTAAACCGATTAATTGCACTTTCAAAGGCACATTCGTATCGTCAAAAACGAAAACACCTTCTCCATTGAAGCGATCCAGGCCACACACAGGAACACTGACATAATAACCGGAACTCGAATCAACAGGCTGCGTCAACACCTGATAGACAGCACGATATGGAGAACCAAAATGCTGCCACTTGGCACCCCAACTACAAGGCGTCAGCAAACAACAAACGCACAAAAGCAACAGAGCAGATCTTGTGCATTTCATGGGGCAATCTCCAGACTTGATGAGGTAAACCAGTATGACTGGTGTGGCATCATTCACATGTCTCTAAAGACACCTGAAAAGTCTGAAAAGTTGCAAAACTATACTTACGCTCAGCCAAACACTACTAATTCCGCATCGGCATGATGACGTAAAGAAAGCCCTCATCTCCCAGCATGACCACTGGCTTGAACTCATCATTGAAGCGTATAGTCAGATCATCGCATTCCAGGCTTTTCAGCGGATCACGGAGGAACTGCGGATTAAATGCAATATTTACCGGGTCGCCCTGATAGGATACTTCCATCGGCTCGCTTGCTTCACCGATCTCAGCGGAACTGGCAGACAACTCAATCTTATCTGTTTCAAGCGCCATCTTGATCGAAGCAGCGCTGTCAGTAACCACAACACCCACACGATTGAGAACTTCAGTAAACTTCTCACGTGGAATGATAACAGAATTCTGGAAAGAACCTGGAATCACCTGACGGTAATTTGGATAAGTACCTTCAACAAGCTTGGAAACAATGGTTGTATTTTCCATCTCAAATGATGCTCTGGAATCACTGAGGCGAATAACCAGCTCTCCGTCATCATCAAGAGTCCGCTCCAGTTCATGAACGACTTTGATGGGCAGGATACAATCTCCATCTACGATATCTGGATCTTCCAGCATCTTCTCTACCAAAGCCAGACGACGTCCATCAGTGGCTACAGCGATAAAAGTACCGGCATTGACGCTCAATAAAATACCATTGAGTACATATCTAGTCTGGTCACTGCTGACTGAATAGGAAATCTTACGCAACGTCTTACCAAACTCACCAGCAACAAGGGAGATTTTACGATCCTCATCAAAATCGGCTTCTTTTGGAAATTCCTGTGCGTCAATGCCCATGATGCGGAAGGAGGCAGGTCCACAGGTCACACTGGTCGTGTTATCACCGGTCGTTTCGAGAGTTACATCGCCACCAGGTAAGGTACCTGCAATTTGCCCAAACTTTTTAGCGGGTAGGGTGGTTTCACCTTCCTTTTCAATATTGGCATCGATAGTAGTTGTAATCGACACTTCAAGGTCGGTAGTTGAAAGCGAAAGTTTGCCGTCTTTGCCGACCAACAGCACATTGCTGAGGATAGGAATGGTAGAACGAGTAGAAACCACGCTAAGGACTTTACGCAGGGCTTCCAGGAGCATGGCTGTCGATACGGTCAATTTCATCAGGTCAGCTTCCTTCTGAGCTGTGTCGTTAATGCACCTTGGGCTGAATCATCCGGTAATCTAATTAGGAAAGGAGGATTGTCTAACCGAGACCCTGCAATTCTCTCAAAGACTCAAAATAGCCTTCCATCAAGTCCTCTTCTTTTTCTATGTAATAAAGGTTTAAAGAAGATATAAAGAGTACTCTTTATTATAGCCTGTTGATATGTCGGTAAGAGTCATAAGTCGTTGGTATTTACCTCAAGCTATAACACATGGTTGGTGTTGATAACTCACACAATAACTCGTCGAGAATTTGTCCATAAGTTCTGTTGATAGGTTACTGAAAACTTATCAACAGGAAACCGACAGAGTTATTGATAGGACATTTTACCAGGTAATTTTTTCCGACTTTTGGCGCTTTTTGTGCCCATCAGGGATGATTGACGGCGATTTTTCAAAATTCTGATCAGTTGGTCAGTCGCTGGCCTGAATGTTGCGCATTTCCTTTCCCGAAAGTAATCACTCAATCTGGAAGGAAAACCACAATGAATAGCGCGATGAGTAATTTGGTTCGCACTTGGAAAGAAATCTGGAAAGTGCTGGGCGTCGCACAGAAAGCCAGCATTGTTCTCATCGCCCTGGTAACGGTTGTGGCCATGATTTTGGTAGTGGTTTGGGGCAGTAAGCCTGACTTTGTAGCAGCTTACAGCAATCTTGATGAAAAGGCAGCTTCGCAGGTTTATGAGCTTGCCTTGGATAGTGGATTCCCTGTTAAATTGCAGGATGGAGGACGGACAGTTCTGGTACCAAGCAAGAATGTGAATGACCTGCGGCTGAAGGCAGAAAGTGCTAATATAGCAGTTGGAGACCATGGAACTGGTTGGGAACTTTTTGATGATGTGAAACTTGGATTGACCGAAAAGCAGCAACAGGTTGGTTATCAGCGTGCAGTTCAAGGTGAAATTGAGCGTATGATTGCAGATATGCCAGGCGTTGCCAAAGCTCGGGTCATGCTCGCATTACCTGAGCGGCGTGCCATCCTGCGGCAGCAAGTGCAATCAGCCAGCGCATCTGTCATGATCACTATGCATAAAGGACAATATTTGGATGCTGCTGAGGTAAAGAGCATTCGATATATGGTTGCAAGTGGAGTGCCGGATCTTGATCCTGCCAATGTAACTGTGACCGATAGTCGTGGACGCTTACTTGCTGGTCGTGAGCTTGGTACTGCTGGATCTGGTCCAGATTCTCAATTAGAAACCCAAGCTATGTTGGAAGAACAGCTTCGTCAGAAGGCAGAGGGTATCCTGATGCCGATTGTTGGTATTGAGAACGTTGTGGCAACAGTTTCCGTTGAATTGGATATCGACAAGATTGATCGCCTTAGCGAAAAATATGATGGGGAAAACTCAGTCGTAGTCAGCGAAAAAGTGATTACTGAAGAGAGTGAAAAGCAGGATAATGAATCTGCTAAACCTGCTGGGACAGCTGCGAATATTGTCTCTGTCAGTGATCCTTCAGCATCATCTGTTGCTGCTGGCAACACTTCACAGCAAGCCCGTAAGACCATGGAAAATCAATACCTGGTACCTAAAGTGACCGAAAAGGTAATCAGTCATGGTGTACGGATTAAGAAGATCAGTGTCGCTGTGACTGTGGCCCAGAAAATTGCAGGGGGAGAAGGAGAAGGAAGCGCAGAAACATCTCCACGCACTACTGAAGAACTTGAAGCATTACGTAAGCTTGTTGCCAGTGCAGTTGGTGCTGTCAGCGATCCAACTACGGGCCGCGAAGATGTGGTTGAGGTGATGGAAGGTGCTTTCGTTGGAACAACTGCTGATGGTGGTCCAGCGTTGGGAACAATAGTTCAGGACTATAGCGGATACCTTAAATTTCTGCCCAGCATGCGGCCTATCGCAGGTATTCTGCTGCTTGGATTCCTCTTTATTATGTTCCGTAAGGTTTTCAATGGTGCAAGTTCAGATGACTTGATGATCGGCGATCAGTTCCCCCTTGCTGAATCATTCGATCTTCAGGCATCCCAGAGCAAGAAGGCATCCGGCAATCTGGAAATTACAGATGAGATGTCGGCATTGGATCTCATTCGCCAGAAATCGGTCTCAGATCCAGATGAAGTGAGTGATGCGGTCGAATCTCTGCTTCGGTCTGAAGAGCCCTGATTGAGGCTCTCTTGAACTGGATGTCGTGTCTGTCAACAGTGTGGAAAAACAATTGAACGTGTGTGGACCATGGACGATGTAAATGCTACAACCACTGCCGTTGCCAAAGCAGGTGCTGCTGCTATTGAAGGTATGTCAGCAGTCAGAAAGGTGGCAATCATCCTTACCAGCCTGGAAAAGGAATCTGCTGCTGCCATTCTTCGAAATCTTTCCCCTAAGAGCGTTCGGCAATTGACTGCTGAGATTCGTAATCTTGGGGAAATAACTCCCGGAATGCGAGATATTGCTTACCGGGATTTTGCTGAGAGACTGAGGCTTGGTGTTAATCCTATGGGTGGAGAGGATGTTGCCCGGGCTTTGTTGCAGGAAGTTGTTGGTGATCGTGACGAAGCAGATGAATTACTGGCAAAAGCCTTGGATGAACACAGCCATGCATTTTCATCCATTATCAAAGTAGATGGTTCCGATCTTGCCGCAATTCTTCAAAAAGAGCAACCGGCTGCGGTTGCCATTGTGTTGTCATTCATGCCTCCCCAGAAATCAGCTGAGATCCTGCCTTGCTTTGATGCCGATTATCGACGTGAAGTAATCACTCGTCTGGCAGAGCCTCGGACAGCCGATCCTGCAATGGTCAGGCGCATTGAAACCATTTTTGTGGATAAGGTTATTTCCCTGCTGCATACCAATGACTATGAAGAAACCAACCAGATGGGTGGTCCCGCTTTTGTTGCCAAATTGATGTACCATTTTGATCGGACTCAGGAAGAAGAGATGCTGGGTTATATCCAGGAAAAATCCAAAGAGCTTGCCCAGGATATCCGTGAGCGAATGTTTACTTTTGACGACCTGATTCGACTAAGTGATCAGGATATTCAGCGCTTGCTTCGTGAGGTCAACATTAACAGCCTGATCATCGCATTGCGTGGGGTAAAGGAAGAACTCTTCGACAAAATCGCGAATAATCTGTCCAAGAATGCACGCGAGAATATGGAAGAAGAAATGAAGCTGATGGGCAAGGTTAAGCGTAAGGATGTGGAGGCTGAACAACGCTCTATTGCCAATATGGTCCGAACCCTTGAACAAGCTGGCCAGATCACCATCAGTGGTGGTGATGATGGTGAAGAAGATTTTGTCTGATTAGCCAGCATTACTTTTCTGGAGATATCGTGCGATTTGTTCCTACCAATCCAACAACTCAGGTTGCTGTTCGCGACAAACAGACCGGTACCGAGGTTGATGCTGCGCATATTCCTGATGCAGGTCCTTCTTACGATGATGGTTTTCGTGATGGCAGAGCAGAAGCAGAAGCCAAAGCTCGTGCTCAGTTTACAGCCTTGCAGCAGCAATTGTCGACTTGGCGCAATCAGCTTCCACAAGCACTGAATGCTTCGTTAGTGCAGATGCAGCAACAATTTGAGGAACAAGCCTGTCTGCTGGCATTTCAGATTGCGGAATGGGTGATTCATCGGGAAGTATCCGAAAAATCGATTATTGAGGATGTTATCAGGCAGGGATTAAAAACCATACCCCATTGGCGTGAAGGCAAACTTCGAGTGCATCCTGTTGATGCTTCTATTCTGCAGAATCTGGATACGAGTGTTCTGAGCAGTCAGTTAAATGTGCAGCCTGATCCATCTCTGCAACCAGGAGATGTCATTCTGGAAACAGACAATGGTGATTATGATGGTTCGGTAAACACTCGGCTTCAGGAACTTTTTCAGCAGGTTGCAGATCAGCTTTCTGCATACCATGCAGCTGATGAAACAGAGGAGCCGGATTGATGTTTCTACAGGCCGATATGTCAAGACTTGGTACCTTGGTACCATCACCTGAAGAATTTTCAGGATTCAGGGCATTTGGGCATATTACCAAGCTGGTCGGATTGGCTCTCGAATCGGCCGGTCCCTCTGCGTCCATTGGTGATCTGGTTCGTATTGCACCTCAAGGAAATCAGGTAGAGCAGAGACTTGCTGAAGTTGTTGGATTTCGGCAGGGAAATTTGTTGTTGATGCCCCTGGAAGGTACCACAGGGATCAGGCCTGGTGATGTAGTGACTTTGGAGAAAGCTGGTCTTTCTGCGCAGGTCGGTGAGGGTCTGATAGGTCGTGTATTGGATGGACTTGGACGTCCCATTGATGGCATGCCTGTTCCCAGAGGAACAGTACCATGGGCACTTCATCGAGAATCACCTTCAGCTCTGTTCCGCAGTCGCATCGAAGAACCATTTCTTACCGGCGTGCGGAGTATCGATATAGGTGTCACTTTTGGCAAAGGCCAGCGTGTTGGCATCTTTGCTGGAAGCGGTGTTGGTAAAAGCACCTTGCTTGGAATGATCTGCCGCAATTCTCTGGCAGACATCAATGTGATTGCCTTGATTGGTGAACGTGGAAAAGAGGTCCGCGAATTCATTGAAGACACCCTTGGTGAGGAAGGCATGGCCCGATCCATAGTGGTAGTTGCTACCTCAGATTCTCCTGCCTTACAGCGCTTAAAAGGTGCTGAATTAGCTGTGTCAATCGCAGAATATTTTCGGGATCAGGGTGCCAATGTTCTATTGATCATGGATAGCCTTACTCGTTATTCCATGGCCCAGCGGGAAGTGGGATTATCCATTGGTGAACCTCCAACCACCAAAGGTTATCCACCTTCAGTTTTTGCCATGATGCCCAAATTATTGGAGCGTGCAGGTACTTCTGATCGTGGGAGCATTACTGGTATTTATACGGTGTTGGTCGAAGGTGACGACATGAATGATCCGATTGCTGACACTGCCCGAAGTATTCTTGATGGGCATCTGGTTCTGAGTCGTGATCTTGCCAATGAAGGCCACTATCCTCCCATTGATATCTGCCATAGTGTGAGCCGAGTCATGACCCAGGTTACCACGAAAGAACACCAACTTGCCGCCAGAGAGCTCAAGAAAATGATCACGGTGCGCAAGAAGGCTGCTGAACTGGTGGAATTTGGGATCTACAAACAGGGAAGCAATCCCGATATTGACCGGGCTTTGCAACGTTCACCTGCCATCAATGCAGTTCTGCAGCAGGAAGTCTATGAACAGGCTCCCTGGGAACAAACCTGGCAGATGTTGCAGAAAGTCACATCCTGATAGCTTGTCATTATGAAAAAGTTTTCCTATCGATTTGAAGCCATGCTCAACTACCGAGAACATCGGGTAGAAGAAGCGCGGTTGGCGTTGGCTGAAGCACAGCAGGACCTTCAGAAACAGGAAAAACACCTTTCCCGACTTGAGCAGGAAAAGGCTGACATGCGTCGGGAAGTGGGAAACTACCTGCGTCAGGGAGATCATGACGGTATCTGGCTTGCGCAGCAAGGGCAACGTTACCTTGCCAAACTGGAAAAGCAGCTCACGCTTCAGCGTAGTATAACGGAACAGGCACGGGTTGTGTATGCTAAGCGGCAGGAAGCATTGCGATTGGCCGACCAGGAAAAATCAATTCTGGAAGAGCACAAAGACCATCGCCATCAGGCATGGGCACGAGACTTGCGCAAATGGGAAATGGATCAGCTTGATGAAGCAGCTGGTTCCCGATTTTACCAGCAAACCCGAGCTGCACAGGCCGAGTCCGGAGAAAATGACCTATGAAAATGATGGGATTTTTATTATTCATCAGTTCCTGTGTGTCAGCATTCTGCCTGGCTGTGTTGGTGTATACCATGGCTACAGGCGAAGTTCCGATAAATGCTCCAGAAATTATCAAGATGCCTGAGCCTAAAGCTGAGGCGCCTCATCCTGATCGGAAAGATGTGATTGAGTACCGCAAGACTGAAGAATTTGCCGCCTCTTTTTTTGAACGACTTAAAAAGCGTGAGATGGAAATAGAGGAAGAAGCGAAAAGGCTCGATGGACAGCGCAAAGCTGCTGAAGAACTCATCCGTCATGCAGATGTGTTGCAGGGTGAAATGAAAGCTTCTGAGCAGCGTCTGCTGGAACTCCTGGATGTTATTGATGAGATTGAATCGAAGAATATTGAAAGTCTTGCGAAATTGATTGGTACTACTGAGAGCAAAGCAGCAGCAGCCATGCTTGCTGAAATGGAAACGGGAAAGGTAGCCCGGATCGTTTTTTTCATGAATCAGAAGAAAGCAGCAGAGCTATTTGCGACCATGATCAAGACGGATCCTGCCAACGCAAAGTTTGTAGCTGAAGTCACGGACAACCTCCAACGCCTGACTGATGACGGGCGTATTCGCGATGCGATTGCAGCGCAATCTTCATCTACAACACCGTAGGCAAATCTCTTTTACCTAGGAAGAAGAACCTTGCCAGAAACATGTTGCCGACTTCAGCTCAAGCCATGTTTTCGCCTGATCGTGAAGATGGTCATCAGCCAGATGTTGTAGCCAACCGATAATAATACCTGCGTGCATGGTCAATTTGGGATGAGCTTTTGACATGCGTGTCAGAATGATATTAGCCTGTGCAGCATCATTCAGGTATCCCAACTGGGTCTGAAACTGTGACAACTGTTTGATAAAGGTTTTCGCGGTTTTACGATTCTCAAACAGGCAGGTAAAAAATTCGCAGGCATAACGCAACTTCTTGGCAAGAATGCGAGCCGCATGTCGTTCTGGAGGAGGCTGAGTAGCCAGCTTTTTAGCTGCTTTTCGCAATTTTCGATATCGTTTTTCAAGCAGGTCCACAGCAACATCCCGAACTGGCTTTCTCCAGATCGCGGCTTGCTCTTCACTAATGTCCACCTGCCAGGCAAGGCTGGTCAGCCAGTGTTCCACATCTATCAGCATACGGGTAAAAGTACCATCGGTCATGGCAAGCTGAATGGCTTTCAGCGATTGATCACGCTCTTTTCGGGCCACGTCCAGTACAGATGACAGATCCATGGAATCTTTACATGATTCAATTACCGGAGGAATCATTTCATTTGCAAAGACATCCCAGTCTCTGGTCACTCCCAATCGGTTGCCAAAGTCGCGCAAACTATCATTTATTTCAATAACGGACGGTGCCAGAAGTGGTTTGCAGATCGAAAGCAATGATCGCAATCGGCGCATGGCTACCCGCATTTGATGGACGCCTTCGATATGTGTATCCTGCAACACACAATCAGCATTGGCATGGACCTGAAACAGACAGGTATTTGCAATGGCTACAAATGCCTCACCCATGCTGATGTCGGCAGGAAGGTTACAGATGTTCGCTTTGTAAAATGTTGGCTCAGAACCTTTCAGCAGTGCATATCCTCGTGCTGATTTACTGGTGGTGCTGATCCGGGCTGGAATCGTGTCCAGAATCTTACGAGCCAGCACAAACATAGCCTGCGGTTCACCTACCTTCAGTTCCAATTCCACTTCACTCACATTCAAAACTTGCCCAGCAGCTTCAATCTTTCCCCGGTCAAAAGCTATTTCAATGATCGAATCATCTGGCAGAATCAGGTGAGTTTTCTGACGAATGATGGTCGCGTTGAAAATGATATCCAGTTTTTTTATCTGGTCTTCAGCTACAATCTCATTGCAGGGAGGCAGTGAGAGAAGATCTCGATTCAGATCAGCGTTAGGTATGCGTGTTTCCCATTCCTTTCGAGCCTGGATGCCATCGGAAATGGGAGCTGGTGACTTCAGACATTGAATATACTGGCGGCCTTCTTTTCGGGTGCGCAGCATGATCTTTTTCTGGTGAAGATCAAGATCAGGGGTATCAAAGTAAGTTGCTTGCAAGGTCTGTCGACGCAAAGGGGTGGTCGAGATCTCTTTCAGCCAGGATGCACGCTTGAGCACAGCATGATGTTTCAGCTCAATCAGCAGCTTGAGTTCCTGTTCAATCATGGGTCTGTCCAGTTGGGATCTGTCATGGGAAGGATGAGGGTTAAGTATTGACTAAGAACTCATCCATTCCAAGGGCCAAACGGTTAAGATCGGCTCTTCTCACCTCAAATCGGGAATCTTCCATCGCAGTGGATAGCATCATAGCATATCTGAGTAATACTCTTCGTTTTCCACAAACCACGGGAAATCCCAATTTTCGGTGATCAGAATACCATCCGTATCCTTTACCGCAGCAAGGCCCGATATGGCATCAACCAGTATAGCGCCATCGACCAGGATAATGTGCATGCTGATGGCACTGTCGGCTGCCGAATTCCATAATGTATGAATATTGTCTTCCTGGTCAGACAGAGACTGGTTTAGGATAAAGATATTTTCTTCTTTGAGGGTTGCACGATATGGCAATGTGAATTATGCTTCCTTGGTCAACTATTTCACTGATGATATGGACTATGTCATGATTTCCTTGCTGGCCAGTAAAAAGGCTGTGTGATAGATCTTAATCAACGGATTACAAAGCAGTCATCAGAATTGCTGCATTGGCATCCAGGCTGGCTCGTTCTTCGTTCAACTTATCGATGGCAGATTTCGTTTGCCTGGCAAGTACGGTGTACGTCGTAATCTCACCTTCTGCAATCACGATCTGCCCACCGAGTTTCTCCAGGTGACTTGCTTCTTTGTCCAGATCCTTGCAGGCCTGCAAAGCATCCTGTAGTGCGTTAAACTCAGTTTGAGCATTTTGATAGAAGGAGTCTTCCTTGGTGAAGCCATAGCCTCGCATTTCATACATCACCCGGTTTGCTGCACCTCGCAGGTCCGATGCGACTCTTACTTCCGGTACATATTCATGGGCAAGCAATTCTGAATCGTCATGTGCTTCATGCATGTTATAAACAGCAACGATACCGATAACCAGCATCACCAGAATGATGACTATGAATCCCAACGTGATGCGTTTGCCGACAGCCATGGTCCGTTTCATGTGTGCACTCCTTATTGAGCTGGATTGAAGTTTCCCAGCTTCTACTGGTTGGGGTATAAAGCGGTATGTTTTTCAATATGTGAATTAGATATATCATAAAGAGTGTTAATTAATGATAAACCATTGAATTTAGAACCAATCAATAATTCGTTAATCTTTAATCATATTCTGTTTCAAAACAAGGTTAATAGCAGCTCCAGAACTACGATCACAATCAATACCTGTGCTATTCAGTTACGGAAAACGTCTAAGTTGAGTCCAGTTTCAAGCTTTGTTCGAATTTAATGCGTGTAGACCTTGATGGAGGGAGAAATGGCTTTACTGTTTGGCTTCCCTTTTTGTTAATGCCTCGCCCTCCCCCGGACCATGACAGACATCTCTGAACCTGCAGATGAGCATTATACGGTAAGCGAAGTTGCACGCATGCTGCGTCTCGGTCGCAATCGGGTTTTTAATGCGGTGAAAAATGGTGAACTGGCAGGTATTTTGCGGGACAATGCCTGGCGTGTACCAGCAAGTACGGTTGAACATCTGGAAAACCTTTTTGAAACCCATGCCACAACACGGGACCTGGCCACAGAGCTTGGCGTCCGGCAGGCATTGATCAGTCGGGTGATTCGTGAAAATGAACTGGAAGGACAGACTGTTCTGGGTCTATCACATTACTGCCGTAAAGCAGTGGAGAAATGTTTGGAGACACGCGGGAAGAAATCTCCTTTACAGGAAAAAACCTCTTCCCCGCAGGTAACCTCCACACCCGCAGCATCCAGGCATAAGGATTTTACCTATCAAAAACTGTCTGAAAAAACTGCACCGGCAGAAATTTCGAAACCTGATGCAGCAGTAAAACCAGACCCTGAGCCTGAACCTAAACGCAATTCACTTCGTGAGCCTCACCTTTCTTTGGATGAAGCAGCAGAGATGCTGCATGTGGAGTTGGAAGATATTTATCGCTATCTGAAGAAGCAAAGGATCAAACCCTTTACCTGTCGCTATGCCAGGCATATATATGCCAGAGATTTGCCCGGTCTGCGGCTGGCTTTTGAGCGGGAGAAAGAGACCATATCCCGCACCATGGCTCTGGATGAAGTCACTGGCCTGCTTGAGATCGATGAAGATGTTTTAAAGCGCTGGCAGCGACGTGGCTTTTTATCCGTTGAAAAAACCCATGAAGGGCCTCGGTACAATCGGGAAGACATTATGCGCATTCACTCAAATGTGCATGAGAGAAGCACCTTGTTATCCGCAGATGCTGTTGCTGAGCAGTTGTCTATCCCACCGAAGCTGGTCCGAGAGTGGGCACGTGAAGGCGTGTTGCCGGGCATCTTTCAAGGTGAAAATGGTTGGGGATTCTGGCCGTTTTCCATAGAAAAATGGCTGGCTACAGACGGTGCTCAGGACCTGCTGCACAAACATCGCCAGCAGTAGACGCTCATTCTGCTTGTATTGCTTTCAAACGCCAGTTTGTCAGGTAATGCATACTGGGCTCAAGAGGCCGAAGATGAGCAGGCAAATTTTGAAATGCCTGATAGAATGAATTCGCCTTCTCCTGATCGTCTGTTATTTCTGCCCGCATTGCTTTCACCAGTAGAAGCATACTTGACCGGTATTGATGGGGTAGCGTTGCTTCAAGTTTCTGGTCATCCAGTTCCCCTGCAAGGTAACGACTTAACACCGATATCCACTTGAAAAATTCTGTAGGGAATTGCTCTGATTTTTCCTGATATTCTGCTTCAATCTGATTCATTGAAAGGTTCTTGATTTTATATCTGACAAATGGCAGAATAATATGAGCTGCAAACCAACTTTCCTCAAAAATGACATCTTCCCGCTGTGAAAATTCTTTTAATTTGAGTTGCGCTGTATTCTCATCTATTTCTATTGCTGTATTTATAATACGACTCACTTCATTAGACATGCGGTATTGGCTGAATTCTCCGTACTTATGATTAAACACATCGAAATCTCCATTAAAGATATGAGCAAGTATGCATGCTTTCTCATAGGTAGGATAGTTCTCAATCACCGTTTCATATTGCTGGAGCTGAATGTGTATTAAGGCATTATAATATCTGAATTGTGGGTACCGTTCCAGGCAGGTTTGCAGCTTACCAGTCCTCCAGTAATATTCCAGCATGATCCGCGCGTTGTCAGAAAAACGTTTTGTAACTTCATCAAAACGTCCTTGTTCAATCAGTGCTTTTGCAACATCAAACTTTCGCCATGGATATTGTTTTTCTATCTCATCAAACCGTCCGAGGCTAAATAGCAGGTCAATACAGTTTCTCACTCTGTATTGATAGTAGCTTAAGGCTTCATCATATCTGCCCTGCATCACGAAAGCCTGGAAGCACTCATTTCTCAAATCCTGGTAGTGCTCTATGACTTCATCATATTGTCCTAGTGCGAGTAGTGCTGCAGCTTTTGTTTCATAGTACTCGCGCTCGTTGTTACTGAGAAGTTCTTCATATTGGCCTGCATTAAACAGGGCGGTTGCGTTTCTGAGAGATTGATCCGGGTAGCGATCCAGTACTTCCCGATAGCGACTCTGCGCGATCAGAGCAGATGCACAGAAAGAAGGTAATTCCGGAAACATGGTTTCCACTTTTTCCGGGCGCAACTTTATCAAGGTTCTTGCTCTCAGGTGAGGACCGATAGATTCATCTAATATGATGGCTTCATATTGATTCATGCATTCGAGTGCTCTGACGCGTGATAATGGCATTTGTGGATAATTTTTAATGACCTCTTCGCAGCGACCTTCATTGAGAAGCAGATTTGCAACTATGTTATATCGTACGGAATCTTCAGGAAACAGGTCCTGATGGATAGCCAGAAATGTGCCTGTCCAGTCCATGGAACCGTCTGCTGCTCCCGAGTTTGCAGCTTGCTGCCAGAGATTGCGTAATGCGGCTTTTTTTTCATTTGAAGCGATTGGATATTGGCGCCTTATCTCCGCTGCGACATACGCAAGGTCATGTTTGCGCAGACTTCGTTTCAGAAACTGGATATCCAGCTTTTCCTGGTAGTGTAAGCCAGGAATAAGTGCCCAGGTTTCGTATGCTTTGTCTATCCGATTCCAGAACTCTTCTTCTCTGGCCGGTGATGTGCGGAAGTTCTGATCATAGCGCTGATTTTCCGCCAGTCGCACATAGCTTAACCCGCGCTTATAATTGGCTTCTTCGGCCAGAAGTGAATCTGGATGGGCTCGTTCGATTTCAGCGTATTGGTTAATCGCATCCTGATAGTGTTCCAGCTTGAATATGGTATCTGCCACATTCATGACAGATACTTTTTCGGGAACCTGTTTATGATATAGTTTGAGATTATCAACAGCTTTACCCGGCCACCAGAGATAGAGACCTGGATACGAGGTGGTGACCGGGAAGTCTGCTTCATAGTGGCAGACTACTTTACCATCGATATACACGGTCATAAACTTGTTGTCTACCTCAAACCTCAGGTGATATTGCTGTCCATGTTTGAGTTTACGATCGTTATAAGCAGCACGCAGACCTTTGTGCAGAATGATACAGTATGAATTATCCCAGGCACCGGTTTGCAGCATCGTTTTATGTGACCCTGCACTTTGAAAAATGCCATTTTCGAAACGTGCATTTTCATAGAATAGGACTGAGAGATCACCAGGAGGATGTCCATCCATCATCTCCCCATCAAACTCAATAGCCCAGCTGCCGTTAATAGGTTCCTTGTACATAATTTCCTGCCATCGATCTACCGTTACCAGACGGCCGTTTTGCACCTCAGCTTTGCCTTTGTGCATGTACCAATGCTCCTGCCAGGACTCATCATCAAAGGTTTCGACATAGATGGGAGGCCCCCAGTAGGCCATCTCCTTGAGTTTGAGTCGATAAAGAACTGCTCCCATCGCACCCAACAGGACAAGTATTGCAGCAAGCTGTGTCAGCCCTCGACGGTGTGTCTTGATCCAGATAGCAATGAGTTCCCCGATTGTATATGTATGAGCCTCCACTGCCTGACCCGCCTGATAGCGGCGGAGATCATCAGCCATGGCAAGGATGTTGGAGTAGCGTTCTTCAGGATCTTTCGCCATCGCTTTTTTCGCGATGGTCAAAAGTGGAGGTGGTATACCGATAATTTCTTCTTCAGAAGGAAGATCTATTTCTCCATTCTGCCGTCGTGCCCAGACTTCTTTGATATCCTTGCCACCGGTAGGCGGTCTACCAATCAGGCAGTGGAAGAGTGTCGCCCCCAGGCAGTGAATATCATCGCTTGGAGCGGGCCTTTGTCCTTTTGCCTGCTGTGGACTCATATAAGCGGGAGTTACCGCTACCTCATCGCTATTGGTACTGGTGGAACCCCAGTCAATGACGAAGATCTGGCCGAATGTACCCAGCATAATGTTATCAGGTTTGATATCCTGGTGCACATAGCCTTTAGTGTGGGCGTATCCCAGAGCATCGCAAACCTTGAGAAAGACGCTGACCAGATCATTCCAGTCGACAACTATTGAGTGGCGATTACCAGTTGATCTTGCTTTGATGTAATCAGCCAGGCTTTCTCCCTTGATTCTGCGCATGGCAATATACGGTCTGCCCGTATCGTCGATATCCAGATCATAGATCGGAATGATATAAGGGTGCTGCAGGCAGCAGGTAGTTGCGACTTCATCAATAAAGCGATGAACAGAATCGGTACCTTGTTCCTGTTTAAGGATCTTGATAGCTACTTCACGACCACAGTTAATATCCTCCACCGCATAAACCCGAGCCGTCCCACCTTCCCCAATCAACTGTTGGTTCTGGTAGCGATCACCTTCTTTTAACGTGGTTTGCTCAAGCTTCTGATGAATTGATTTGCGCCTTACACTATGGTGCTGCTCAGCAGATTCCGTTTTTCTTGGTTCCTGGTACGGTTTCCTTGGACTACTGGGTCTCCGTTCCGGTTGAATCATGTCGGACACCCGCACAGAATGCTTGCCTGTCGGATCAATACGCATGATCTTGAATGACTTACGATTAATGCGCAGACTGGCAGTCGAAGGTGGAGATTCAGATGGAAACTCAGGTGAGGAACTCACGTTACAGTCACTTATATTGACAGTTATTGGCAGAATATTGAGTTCATTGACGCATAATCAATGCCACTTCGCAATGGGCCGACTTATCTTTCCAGCAGGGCTTTCAATCGCCAGTTTGCCAGGTAATACAAAGCCGGTTGTTCAGTCCGCAAGTGCGGAGGCTGTTGCAGAAAGTTCCGATAAGCAGCTATCGCCTTTATGTCCTCGCCGGCAAGATCTCTTCCCATCGCCTTTATCAGCAGGGAATGCGGTCCGTTGTCAGAGCTTATCGAACGATCGTGATAGGTGTTCTCATCAATATCGCCTGCAAGGAACAGTGCAGGAACCGATATCCCGTAGTAAAACTCTGTTGGAAACATTTCAGCTTTTTGTCGATAGATGTCCTTAAGGTCCTCACTCTCAATAGAACCAAACTTTGCACGCACGAAAGGTAGCAGGATATGGGTATCAAACCATCCTTCCTTAAAGGCAAGATCTTCACGAGCTGACGATAAAGCCTGTAGGGTCTGAGTGGCTCCTTGCACATCATCATTTGTTGCCTGATGCAGAGCTCTGCAGAGCTCATTAGTTACCCGCAGCGTATAAAAATCGCCATATCGTTTGGAAAGCATGTCAAAATCACCACGGAAGATATGCGCTCGCAGGCATGTCAAGCGCTGGTAATTATACTGGCTGATGACGGTGTCGTAATTCCCCAGTTTTAGATGGAACCTGGAGATGACATCATGGAATTCCGGGTAGCGTTCCACACAGAACTGCAAATCACCTTTTTCTGCATGGTAAAACATCATGATACGGCGGTCTTCTTGAAACTGCCTGGCGACTTCCTCAAAGCGGTTCTGTTTGAGCATGGCGATGGCTACTTGTTCTTTGCGCCAGGGGAAATTCCTTTGCAGCTCTTCGTATCGCCCAAGGTCAAGGAGTAGTCTGGTTATGATGCTGCTGTAGTCGCTGTATTTCTGCAGGGCTTCATCATATTTACCCTTTTGGACTAATGCTTCGAAGCATCGTTGACGAGACTTTGGAAATTCCGTCAGCAAATGGTCATAGCGGCCCAACTGCAATAACGCTCTCGTTTTGTCATCATTACCTATTAAAGGATCTTCCACTATTTTTTCCAGATGATCCAGGCATGTCAGCGCCAATGCTCGTTCATTACCTTGTGCCGGGTACTTATTGAGGGCTTCTTCGTATTTACTCTGGAAAATCAAAGCCCTTGCACATTCGGAATAGATTTCTGGGTACCGGTCTTCAACCTCTTCAGGGCGAATTTCTGCCAGGGCCCGTGCGCGTACATGGGGGCCCAGGAACGTATCTGCGATTGCTTCTTCATACCGGTTCAATTCTTTGAGAGCCATTGTTTTCGGGCGCGGAGAATAGCTGAAGTATGTCAGGATGTCCTCATAGCGACCTTGTAGGTAAAGCATGTTAGCTGCACCTTCACCCAAAACCTGATCGTCTGGAAACATGTCAAAATAAAGGTCTGAATAGAGACGAGCCCAACTGTTGGCCTCGTTCCAAAACAGGATTTTTGTGGTCTTCTGCCACAATGTCCGAAGCAAACGCTTCTTGCTTTCGGATGCGGAGGGATACTGGCGTCGGATTTCTATCGCAACCTGTTCAAAATCATTGTTGATCAGACTCCGCTCAATAAAATGGACATCCACTCGGTCTTGATATGAAGGATCATGTACATTGGCCCAGGTCTCATATGCTTTCTGGTGATTGAACTTAACTGCCTGGAGATTCTCGGGAGTGGTGTGATAGTGCTCGTTATACCTGTTTTGTTCAGCGAGACGCATGAATGCCAGACCTCGCTTGTAACGGGCCTCGTCAGCAACCGAATTGTCTGCATGAGCCCGTTCGATCTCCCCATACACCTCAATGGCGCTTTCAAGATGGCCACGTTTATACATCGAATCGGCAACATTGAGTACAGACACCTTTTCCGGCAGCTGTTTGTTGTACAGCTTCAGATTGTCTACCGCTTTCCCTGGCCACCAGAGATACAGGGCGGGAAATGATGTTGTCACCGGGAAGACCGTTTCATATTGGCAGATAATATTGCCATCGACCACGACAGTCAGCAGCTTGTTATCCACCTCAAATCGCAAGTGGTACTTACGACCAAATTCAAGCCTGAAATCGCTCTGCACTGCCCAGACGTTGCGCACAATGATGATGCTGTATGCGTTGTCCCAGGCTCCGGTCTGTAAGAAGGTTTTGAAAGCATCATCTGGCAGAAAGCTTCCATCCTCAAATTTCGAGTTTTCATATAAAACGACAGACAGATCTCCCTGTGGATGGCCTGCCAGCATTTCCCCGTCAAATTCAATCGCCCAACTGCCGTTAATCGGCTGCTTAAAAACCAGTTCCTGCCAACGATCTTCCGTTACCAGGCGGCCATCCTGAAGAGATACTTTACCCCTGTGCAGGTGCCATTGATCCTGCCAGGAGTCATCGTCAAAGGTCTCAACGCAGATGGGAGCACCCCAGTATGCAATCTCCTTGAGCTTAAGCCGATAAAGAACGGTCCCCATAATCCCCATCAAAACCAACACAGCTGCTGCTTGCAGAAGTACACTGCGGTGGATCTTGATCCAGATAGCAATCAACTCTCCAATGGAGTATGAATGAGCTACGACCGCCTGACCAGCCTGATATCTCCGAAGATCATCAGCCATAGCTACGATATTGGTGTATCGGTCGTTTGGATCGCTGGCCATTGCTTTCTGTGCGATGGTCAGCAACGGAGTTGGAATCCCCTTCATTTCATCGTCAGTTGGAGTGTCTACCTCTCCTGCCTGTCGCCGTTTCCAGACTTCTTCGATATCTTTTCCTCGTGTTGGTGGTCTGCCGATCAGGCTGTGAAACAACGTTGCACCCAGACAATGGATATCATCAGCGGGAGTGGGTCGTTTGCCCTGCCCTTGTTGAGGACTCATATACGCTGGAGTCACGGCCACCTCATCACTGCCGCTGGACGAACCCCAGTCGATAACAAAGATCTGCCCGAAAGTTCCAAGCATGATATTTTCCGGTTTGATATCCTGGTGCACATACCCCTTGGTATGGGCATAGCTCAAGGCATCACAGACCTTCAGAAAGACGCTGACCAGATCATTCCAATTGGCAATCATGCTGTGCCTGCTACCCGTTCCCAGCATCTTGATGTAATCTGCCAGACTCTCTCCCTTGACCCGGCGCATGGCGATATACGGACGACCGGAATCGTCGATATCCAGGTCATAAATTGGAATGATATATGGATGTTGCAGGCAGCAGGTAGTCGCTACTTCTTCGATGAATCGGTGGACAGAATCTGTGCCTTGTTCCTGTTTCAGAACCTTGATAGCCACTTCGCGGCCACAGTTGATATCTTCCACGGCAAAAACCCGAGCAGTACCACCTTCACCAATCAGTTTCTGGTTCTGGTAGCGGTTACCGTCACCCTGGACATCGTCTTTTAGCTTTTGGTGAATAGACTTGCGACGAACACTGTGATGCTCATGCGATGCAGACCTCTGCTTGTTTGAAGATCCGGGCAGTTTTGGGAGGGCCGATTTGCGCTCTGGCCGAATGACGTCTGAGACCATAGAGGGCGGCTTACCTTCAGGATCAATGCGCAGGATCTTAAAGGAACGACGATTGATCCGTAGGCTGGTGGTCGCCGGCGGCCGATCAGAGGGAAAGTTGGGCAAGGATTCACTCAAAACAAGGTGTCGCCTCAGTTGACAGTTATCGCGGGCACACTGTGAATTCATAACGCAACTTCAGTGCCACCAGGTTTTTTTGCCAAATATTTTCAAGATTGCTAAGCGGGATGACATAAAGTCTTTGTTGCCACAAATACATAGACACACACCACAGCCGTGCCACCAGGGTCTCTCCTCCTCCCTTCGCTTCCCTGGTGGCACTTTTTTCGTGGAGACCGAAAGCCTCTG
>MDTD01034762.1_pt1 | contig 23646 bp, 19 predicted proteins | sample 811221 | NCBI WGS metagenome assembly MDTD01 (sample SAMN05326646, study PRJNA326480) | marine metagenome | isolation source: seawater | place: Pacific Ocean: South West | collected 2011 | reverse complement strand
CCTAAAAGACGGAAAACAAATCTGGAAGACAACGATTGAGAGCGGATTCGTCTCCTCACCTGCCTATCGGGATGGAAAGATCTACCTGGGTGACTATGACGGAGTGTTTTACTGTTTCCGAGCCAAAGACGGTAAACAACTTTGGAAGTATGAAACGGGTGCGGAGGTCAATTCATCCGCTAACTTTTATAAAGACCATGTGCTGGTCGGATCGCAGGACGCTTCGCTCTACTGTCTGGCCGCCAAAGATGGAAGTCTCATTTGGAAACATGAAATAGCAGATCAGATTCGCTGTTCGCCTACGGTGGTCGGAGATCGTACGTTTGTTGCAGGTTGTGATGCCAAACTTCACATCATCGATCTGGTAAAAGGCGAGAAAGTCACCGAAGTCCCACTCGATGGCCCAACCGGATCGACACCTGCAGTTCTCGGAGACAATGTCTATTTTGGGACAGAAGGAGCTTCGGTTTTTTCTATCAATTACAAAAAAGCCGAAGTGGACTGGCAATACACTAATGAAGCCAGCACTCTACCTTATCGAGCAAGTGTGGCGATTCATGATGGGATCGTGATCATTGGTGGGCAAAACAGGTTTGTACAGGCTTTCCAAACCAGCGATGGTAAAGAACTCTGGCAAAAGCAAATCCGCGGGCGCGTTGAAGCGTCCCCGGTTGTGGTGGGCAAGCGAGTCTTTGTAGCAGGTTCCAATGGTCGCCTAACGGCATTTGAAACCAAAACTGGAAAGCAGGTTTGGGAATATGAAGCCGGAGGCGGTTTCACCGGATCTCCGGCAGTTTCTCAGCAACGACTGGTAATCGCCAGTAACGACGGAAAAGTCTATTGCTTCGGAAAAAAATAGGTCGCAGGCGATTGTGATAAGCGATACTTAAAAGGACGCTCTGAATCAATCCAAGGTAACTATCAAGCGTATGGCAGAAACAACTAAAACCGAAGTAGGCAGCTATTTCATTTCTAACTACCCACCGTTTTCGCAATGGGAACGTGATCAGTTAGATGAAGTTAAAACTGCTTTTGCCAATCCCCCGCTCGAAGACACACCTCTTGGCCTGTACCTGCATATTCCCTTCTGCCGTAAACGCTGTAAGTTTTGCTACTTCAAAGTGTTTACCGACAACAAAGCGAAAGATATCGAAAAATACGTCTCGGCATTATCCCGGGAAATTGAACTCGTTTCCAAGCAAGCCATTATGGGTGGACGACCCTTTCGTTTTGTCTACTTTGGAGGTGGAACTCCTTCCTATCTAAGCGGTCGTCAACTCACTAGCCTGGTGGATCGCTTACGTGAAAACATCGATTGGTCGCTGGCCGAAGAAGTCACCTTCGAATGCGAGCCGGGAACGCTACAGGAAAACAAAGTCAAAACGCTGAAAGAACTGGGCGTCACTCGATTAAGTTTAGGGATCGAAAATTTCAGCGATGCAATTCTGGAAGAAAACGGGCGGGCTCATTTAACGAAAGAAGTTTACCGGGCCTGGGACTGGATCAAAGCGGCCGATTTCTACAACGTTAATATTGATTTGATCTCAGGAATGGTCGGCGAGACCTGGGAAAACTGGAAAGAGAACATTCGTAAGACGATTGAATTCGATCCGGAAAGTGTCACGATCTATCAAATGGAACTACCGTTCAATACGGTTTACTCCAAAGACATTCTGGGAAATGAAATTGAAACACCCGTGGCCAATTGGGAAACCAAACGAGCCTGGCTGGACTATGCCTACGATGAACTGCAAGCCGCCGGTTACCACATCTCCAGTGCCTACACGATGATTAAAAATCCTGAAAAGGTTAGCTTTAGTTACCGAGACAACCTTTGGTCCGGTTCTGACCTGCTAGCCACAGGAATTGCCAGTTTCGGCCATGCATCAGGAGTGCATTATCAGAATCTTCCCGAGTGGGATGATTATATTGGATCGCTGCTGGACAGAAACGAACTCCCTCTGGGTCGCGCCTTTCGCCCCTCGCAAAATCAACAGTTGATCCGCGAGATGATCCTACAGCTGAAACGTGGATATCTGGATGCCGGCTATTTCCGCAATAAGTACGCAGTCGAGATCACTCAGAAATGGTCCGCTGAATGGCAACAACATATCGATGACGGCATGCTTACGATCGAAGGTGATCGCATCGAATTAACTCGTAAAGGTTTCCTCCATGCCGATGCCCTGTTGCCAATCTTCTTCGAACCGGAACATCAGGGGGTCCGTTACACGTAATGGATTCTCTGACTTTCATGATGGGCGAATTCGAAGCCGAATTTCCTGTTGATCGGCGTTATGCCAAGAACCATATGTGGGCTCTAAAGACCGATGCTGGTCACCGATTCGGTTTTAGCGCCTATGCTGTTCGGCTACTACAAGACGTCTACTTTCTAGATTGGTACTTCGATGCTCCGGCTCCTGTTCGTTTCCAACAGGAAATCGGATCGATCGAAAGCAAAAAAGCTGAGAGTTCGTTGTATGCTCCGTTGACCGGAGAGCTGCTTGCGTTTAACCCGGCACTGCTGGCCGACCCGTCCGGGATCAACGTTGATAAATACAGTGAGGGTTGGCTGTTCGATCTGCAGGAATCCGCGGAAAATGAAGAAACGCTGATGACTGCTGAAGAGTATCTGGTGCACCTCAAAAAGGTCTGGAAGATCACTCAGAAAACGATCAAAGGACAGGTTAACAATTAGGCTCCGGACCAGCACTGTCTGACTGTCCAATTGTCTAACTGTCTAATTGTCCCGTTTCCACGATTTTTTCGCAGTTTCCATATTTCCCAACAGGCTGAGTCATCAGGCGTTCCGGGCGAGTGTCCACAATTGTATTCCCGGTCAGATTGATCTGACTGGCATCGGTCAACTTCACTCCGTCTTTAATGCTATTAATAATCTGATTACCCGATATGGTAATCCGCTGCGACTTGGTGATCTCCAAAAGTGGGTAGCCGGATTTCTGACCACCTTCCGCTTCATCTTCAAAAGTGCAGCCATTAATAACCACATTTTCGCTGCCGGTCAGCAGTACGCCGCAACCATAGCTGGGCGTGTGACGACGAAACAGGTTCGACCCCACAGTGATCTGGCTACATTCTTCCAACCACAAGTTCCGTTCGGTACACGAATAAATTGTATTACCACTCAGGACCACTCCGTAACATCCGGTCAGGTGCACATTATGTTCCTGACTTCCAATCACGTTTCCGGTAATGGACCAGAGTCCTGGGGGACGGGATTCATCTCGAGCTTCGATTATTCTGATGTTACAGCCAGCAGCGCTATTGGTCGCTTGAATCGTGTTCGAAGCAACAGTCACTTCATTGACACTCGCTCCTTCCGCTGTGGTATCGATATAAATCTCAGCCGTCGGTTCTTCCTCTGCCTTATGAGCACGAAAATTGTTGTATTCAATATCGTTACCAGTGACCTGTAGGTTTCGAATTTCTGAACGTTCAACTCGGATACCTCCCTGCCGGTTGTAGCTGATGTGGTTATCGCTGATATTGATCTGATGGAGGTTGAGCCCATCCAGAAACACTCCCACGCCCGTATTAAAGTAAATATGACAATGAGTGATGATCACGTTCCGGTTTCGTTCCCTTAGATGGATACCGTGACGCACCTCGGTAATCAGCAGATTACGAAAGACCATTTGCATCGTCTTGATACATTCCACACCATCTGCTGCTTCATGACTTCCCGTAATCTTCATATCTGCCAGCACTGGCATCCGTTCGGTGTGTATCACTTCCTCACTGCGTGATCCGGGATCTCCTGTCCCTCCATGAGTCCCAATAAATCGAAAAGCCGGTCCTTCACCATCCATCACAATCGTGGTGGCACCAGCTGCTCCGGTCATTCCAAACGGGCCTGTGGCAGTGAGATCAATTTCAATCGTCTTGGTAATACGATAAGTACCGGGGGGGATTCGGACATGGCCGTCTCCCTGTTCGATGGCATGAATCAGCGCTTCGGTATCATCCGTCTCGCCATCACCAACTGCACCAAAATACTGAATATTACTCATCGATCTCCACCTGTAAGAAAACACAATCACCGGGTTACGAAAGTCGATTATATACGACTCAGGCAGCCTGCGGTGATTGACTTAGGGTCGGCACAGCCGGAACGAGCAGAACACCGGGCTTCTCTGATGGGAATCAGATTTCAAAGGATGTGATTTAGAGGTCAAACGCGTCGAGGTCATCGATGAGTGCATCCAACGCATCTGTCCCACCTGTTGTATTTACCGGTTGGCGACGATCCATACAGATATTATCAAAATCCGCTTTTTGCTCGTCAGAGTTATCTTCCTTAGGGACGGGAGCACGACCTGCCAGCATCAGTTGTTCATCACGTTCCCGAGCGGCCACGTCCTGAGCATCAGGAGCTCCGAATAACAGGGATAAATCAATCTTGAGCCCACCCGCATCAGAAGGAGCTCCGGCAATCGCAGGCGTTTTATGTTGAGGGAAGACGATCGCATTTTCGGGACAAACCCGGCTACAGGCGGGGCAGCCTTTACGACAATTGTCCGGCTGATCGACCAGGATCGTATCCACTTTATTTACGCCATAAACGCCAAACAAGCAGAAGTCGATACACTCCATACAATTCGTACACCGACTGAAGTCGATTACCGGATACCAACGTCGACGCCCCGGGTCTTCCACCTTAGTGACGCCCGTTTGTCCCAAAACCGGCAAAGAGCCTCCGCTTTCGAGTGCGGTATTATTTGCGGGTTCGAGAAATCGTTGCATTGCCTCGGCATTCGCTTTCCCCTGAATCCACTCCAGTAAATCTGACTGAGCGGCAATCCGTAGTACTTCGTCTACAAATTCATTTGGTTCGCTACTGGCTGCAAACTCCAAACTGTAGATTTTACGATTGGGGATTTCGAGTTGAGAAATCACTCGTTCTTTGTCATCTTCGAGTTCGTCTTCAAGCTCATCTTCCAATTCATCGTCTTCCTGAGTCTGGCTCAGCAAGACATCACCGGCGTGCCCATGAATCCCGTTGCGATCCATGATCCAATGACAGGACCTCGTATACAGCCAGGAGATCATGACGAAATCGCCTTCGATTTGACTCAAAGCCTGGTAGCCTTCGCTATCCGGCTTTAAGTCATAGATGTGAGGCATCACGATCACATCCAACTGGTCGTGTTCCGCCAATTGCGTAGCGACAGCCTCTTCCAATCCCCTTTTTTCAGGATTTCGGCTTTGGCCTTTCGAGATGATGACAGGCAGTCGGGGCATGGTTCTCACGGAGTCGAATGATGACAGATTTCGTTACTCTGTATTCTAATCACAAATTCGAGCCTCAGAAACCGAGTAACAGGCCGGAGCCAGGTGTCACAGGCTCGCTGATCGGATTTCAAACGCTATTGGTCTTTCAGCGTCTTACCAAAAGAGAGTCCTAATCCGACATAGACCAGCGTCTGCGGATGCTGTTGTTTCCATTCCCCCCAGGTCGTGCGGACCGATGGTACATTTTTCAATGGAATTCCTTCCTCATCCTGCTCATAACGTTCACCGTCATAAAGGATCCATAAAGTTTCACCACTGAATCCTCCCATACGGATTTCAGCCGTCGTTTCCGCTCGATCAAAGACAGCGATACATTCCGATTTGTCACAGTAGGTAACCGTCAATTTTCTATCGCCCAGATCGTGATGCACAATATGCTGATCCACGTCATTCATACCGTTCAGTAGATAGGCACAGGCTTTGCCACCAACTGCGATCCCGATTACCTCTTCGTCATCGGGAAAAACGACATCCGCTGCCGTGTAGTACTTCGCATCGTAGATTCCAGGCTCATCCATTTCCTCGGGCGGGTTATCAGGCATTAATTCAGCTTCACGGGCTTGTAACTGCGATTCCGTTTCCGGGGGCACCGGTGCTTTGCCATTACCAACGTCGAGCAGCATCCAAATCAATGCTGATACCAGAACCAGGACGCCAATAACAAGCGTCCATCGGTTCTGCCAAATTGTTGGCTGCTCTGATTGCTCGATCGAAGCTTCTTCAGATTCTGGTAAACTAGATTCTTCATTCATCAGACTTTATCCCTGACCACGTTGACTCTCATCCTAATTGAAATATCGAATGACTCAAAAATTCGATTCACTTAAATGTGGTACGGATACGAATTTAAGTGAGAGTATTCCTTCGCAATGACATCCTGGAAAACCTGCCTGAATACCTCGACGATCAAACCCACTCCTCTGCTGGAAAAGATTCGTGTCACTGCCGAAGCGGGATTTGATGCGATTGAATTATGGATCAACGACCTCTACGAACATGTGGGTCGTGGGGGTGAAGTTCGTGATGTTGAGTCGGCGTTACAGGATCATGGATTAACCGTTCCCTGTATGATTGCTTTACGAGGATGGGGAGAAGCGGTTGGCCCGGAATACGGAATTATGCTCGACGAAGCACGCCGGCGGATGGAACTCGCAGCCCGAATTGGTTCACCACTGGTCGTCGCGACGCCTCCTCGGCAGGCCTGCGACCTATCGCAGTTAACCGATCGCTATGGAGATCTGTTAAGGCTCGGGCGTGAATTCGGAGTGCGGCCGACATTTGAATACATCAGTTTCTTTGAGGGAGCACAGACGCTGGATGTCGCCTGGCAGGTTGTGCAGAACGTCGGCGAAGAGGATGCCACATTGATCGCGGATGCGTTTCATACCTGGAACAGTCATTCCAATGCTCAGCTTCTACAAACAATTCCGGGGCAGCGAATTAGTCACTATCATATCGATGACGGCAATCCAGCATTGCCTCGGTATCAACAAACCGATCCGGATCGAGTAATGATCGGAGAAGGTGTGATTGATTTGGCTGGAGAAATCGAGATGCTTCAGCAAATCGGGTATAACGGTATGATTAGCCTCGAACTTTTTAATCACACATTATGGCAACAAGATCCGCTGGAGGTCGCCCGATTGGGTAAACAGCGACTCGATGCCCTTCTCCAACTCTAAACTGGCCGGGACAGAATTTTTCATCGATGGATAATGTAACACTAGAACTGGGTACTCTCGATTACGTCATTTTTTTTGGCACACTAATCGGTGCCATGCTGGTCGGCATGTGGGCCGGTCGCAAAGAAGACACCTCGGAAGATTATTTCCTGGCCGGTAAAGGACTCCGATGGTTCGGCGTCGCAGGATCTATTTTTGGAAGCAACGTCAGTGCCAACCATATGGTGGGCATGATGGGAGTTGGCTTCAGTATCGGCTTTGCACAGAGCCATTTTGAAATCGGGGCAATCGGTGGGCTGCTGTTTCTTTGCTTTGGTTTCCTGCCCGTTTATCGCAAACTCAACCTCTACACACTGTCAGAATATCTAGGTAAACGATATGACGATCGCAGTCGAGTCTCGTATGCGGTGATCATGATCATCATCATGGCCGGTGTACAAATGATTCCAGCACTCTATATCGGAGCTCGAACGATCTGTGAACTGATGGGAGGAGAGGCCATTGTTAGCGAAGAGGTTGCTGAGGTTGCCCAGCCTGAACCGACGTCGCCTTTACCCGATGCCGTTACCGTCGCAGATGAGTTGAAACCGCAACCTTCTATGAAGAAGGTATCCATGCCACACTACACCACCTTTGTCATCGCACTCGGTCTGATCGCCGGAAGCTATACGATTCTGGGGGGGCTCAAAGCGGTGGTATACACGGATATTATTCAGTCTGTACTGATGTTAGTCGTCGGGATTGGGATCGCGATCCTCGTCTTCTCACAGTTCAGTTGGACGGAAATGGTGGCGGCGAATGATGCAGCCGTGGAAGCGGGAGCGTCCAGTCGCATGTCGATTTACCTTCCCACTTATCATCCGCAACTTCCCTGGACAGGCGTACTTACAGGGCTGATGTTTATGCACTGTTTTTATTGGGGAACTAATCAGTTCATCGTGCAGCGGGCCTTGGGCGCTGTCAGTGATAAAGAGGCCCGCGTTGGCATCATTGCGGCCGGTTTTCTGAAATTATTGATCCCCTTTTTCTCCATCGGAACCGGGGTTTGTGCCTACTTCCTACTCGTCCATGAAGCCGGCGTTGACGGAGCTGGAGCCATTTCAAGCATCCCTCCCGATACCATTTTCCCTCGCCTGGTTACCCGTTTCCTTTCGCCCATCGGAATGGGATTGATCGGCCTCGTAGCAGCAGGCGTCATCGGCGCTATCCTGTCGTCGATCGACTCGATGATGAATTCAGCGGCCACCATCTTTTCGGTGGATGTCTGGAAACGTTTTGTAAACCCTGAGTCGTCTGATAAAGAACTGATCGTGGTAGGAAGGATATCCATCTTCGCCTTGATGATTAGTGCCATTTTGATGGCCTTGTTCATCATGGATCCAAACTCGACCGAGAACTTTTTTCTGCAGATCGCGGACTATCAGAACTACCTAACACCGGGATTACTCGTCGCCTTCATTCTGGGAATCTTTTGGAAACGCGGGACGGGAACAGCGGCCTTTATCACTATCATTGCCGGTGTCTTCTTTTCCTGGGTTGTCGTGCAGGTCTACGACTCAGATATGCCACGGCCGCTGTATGACATCGCAATGGAACGCGCGGAGATTAGCAATTTCCACAGCGGGGCGTTTCCCAAATCCTACGGGGATGCCGGCGATATCCACAGTATGACCGTCGAGCAATTCGAGAATTTTATTAAGGAAGATATCCGACCTGCTATCACTCCGATTCAGGAAACATTCGGCCCGACGATTAACTTTTTCCATCGAGTGGTCTTTGTGATCGGGATTTCGGCACTAATCTATGTCGTGGTTAGCCTGATGGGACAGCCCCATCCGGAAAAATCTCAACTCACCTGGACTGCCTTAGGTGGACATACCACCGCTCGCTTAAAACAACTCGGTTTATTATTTCTTAGTTCCGTTGCACTCTACATCCTGCTGGCCGTGTGGACGTACAGTGGAGGGATCTCGCCAACTAGTGCGGCAATTGTAGCATTGCTGATTACAATCGCGATCTATTTGAGAGAAGCGAACAAAAAATACTTAGCAGAAGAATCCGAGCTAACAAGATTCCAGTATTTCATGGGAAGCGATCTGGTCTATGCCGGCGTCCTGGCGGGTCTGGCCATGTTTATGATGTTTTACTTTTTTTAATTAAATAAGTGTTCTAGGAGATTCCTTCTATGCTCGATCGTCGCGATACACTCAAAGCGTTAGCCGCAGCACCTGTTTTTGCCTCGCTGGATACATTGCAAGGCTGGGGCGCGGAATATGAGGCTCGGGAAAACAAACGTCCGCGAGTCGCTGTAATTTATACGTCCTTTACGTATCGCAGTCATGCGCATGTAATCCTGGAGAATTTTCTACAGCCTTATCTGTTCTGTGGTGAAGTCACGGATCCCGGCGTGGATGTGGTTAGCTTCTATCGGGATCAAACTCCCAAGGGGGATATGACCGACGAAGTTGCACAGAAATATGGAATTCCTGTTTTCAAAACCATTCGGGAGGCGCTCTGTGTCGGCGGGAAAGAGCTCAACGTGGACGCTGTTCTCTCGATTGGCGAACATGGCAGTTATCCTCGCAACGACCTGGGGCAGGTCATGTATCCGCGGAAACGATTCTTTGATGAGATCGTCGCGGTCATGAAAGCAGCCGACCGCTACGTTCCTATTTTTAATGATAAGCATCTGAGTTACCGCTATGACTGGGCTCAGGAAATGATGGAAACTGCGAACCAGCACGGAATACCCTTTCTGGCTGGCAGCAGTGTTCCGCTGGCCGAGCGTCAGCCAGCCATTGAAATTCGCAAAGGCGCTAAAATTGTAGAAGCGGTTTCGATCCATGGCGGACCGGTCGAGTCCTATGACTTTCACGCATTGGAAGTTCTGCAGTCGATGGTCGAACAGCGTCGGGGAGGCGAGACGGGAGTTAAGCGAATTACCTTTTATGAAGGTGAGCAGATCTATCAGGCTGCCAAAGCCGGCATCTTTGACTGGGAACTGGTCGATGCGGCGATGATGGCGGAATTCGGATATCCCATCGAAAAACTCGGGGAAGTCAAAGAGGAGGAACTGATTACACCCCATGCGATCGTACTTGATTACGTCGACGGATTTAAAGCGACGGTTCTGCGCGCGGGACGAAGCAGCACGCGTTGGAATTTTGCCTGCCGACTCAAAGGTCAAAAAACTCCTCTGGCAACCAGATTCTATGTCGGGCCCTGGAGGAATAGAAACTTATTCAAAGCGCTGTCACATGCCATTCAGGTCCACTTTCGAACCGGCAAGCCACCCTACCCGGTTGAAAGAACTCTTTTTGTGTCCGGGATTTTAAACGCGGCAATGCGGGCGCGACAGGCAACGGGACATCCGATTCATACGAACGAGCTGCATTTCAAATATCAGGCCAATGACTTCGCACGCGTTCGCGAGAATGGTGATTCCTGGAAGATCATCACCGAAGATGTTCCGGAGCCCGAGCGATTTGATAACGGCACGCCTTCCAAAAGGTGAATAACGCGCGATGTCTGAAAAAACGTTGAACTGGTCAATTCTGGGATTAGGTCGCTTCGGCAAAGTCCATGCGCAAACGCTCCAGAGCCTTCCCGGCATCCGGCTTCACTCGGCATGTAATCGAAATCAGGCAGTACTCGAACAGCACTCGGCTGACCTCGGCATCACTAACACTACGAATTCAGCTGCCGAGATATTGGCCGATGATGCGGTCGATATTATCTCCATCGTTACTCATTGGCAGGATCATCATCAACTCACACTAGCTGCATTGCAGGCCGGCAAACATGTCTTTCTGGAAAAGCCGATAGCTGCCACCGCAGCCCAGGCCCAAGAGCTTGTCGCAGCGGCCGGGGAGGCTTCGGGACTGTTGATGGTGGGGCATATCTGTCGTTTCGACCCTCGGTATAGTCTGGCACGGGATGCGATCCTGGCTGGCGAAATTGGGGACGTAACGACCATTCATGCAAAACGCAATTTGCCGGTCGCACCGGCCAATATTCGACTCGGTAAAATTCCTCCGCTAATCGGTGACGGTATCCATGACCTTGATCTGGCTATGTGGATGCTACAGCGAAAGCCCAACTCTGTCATTGCAAAGAATGTGAAGATCCACGACTTCACGTATCCGGATGCAGGCTGGGCGATGTTCGACTTCACTGACACTAGCCACAGCCACGAAACGCTCGTGGTCATCGAAACGCACTGGGGGCTACCGGAATCGACTGAAACTGTGATCGATGCGCGGATGGAGATAATTGGTACTGCCGGTAAGATCGTTATTGATTGCAGCCAAACAGGATTACATCTGGAAACCGGACGCTCTCATTACGTGGATACCTATTACTGGCCCGCTCGTGAAAATCAATCTTCCGTCACACTCCCCGGATTTGGCATTTTACGACGGGAATTAGAGTACTTCGGCAATTGTGTACGTGAGAATCAACAACCAACCGTCGTGACTGTTCAGGAGGCAGCAGACGCTCTGCAAATGATCTTATTGGCACAGGAATCAGCTGATAATCAGACTCAGATTACGATTTCCTGAATCCTGAGTCGTACAGGCGGGTAGGTAGTTTTGGGACTTTGCCTCATCTGCCTATTGATAAAACGCTTATTTGCCGACAAATTGAATGGGTACCTCTTCGTTTTCAGGTCGGGAAGTTATGTCACATCGTTTGTATATTGAAACCGTCGGTTGCCAGATGAATATGCTGGACAGTGAAATGGTCGTAGCCGACCTGCGCAAACGCGGCTACGAACTGACGTCGGATGTCAAAGCGGCTGACACCATTCTCTATAACACCTGCAGCGTGCGGGCCCATGCTGAAGACAAAGTCTACAGTGCTTTGGGCACGCTCAAATTGATGAAGAAACGCAACCCTGAAAAGATCATTGGCGTGATGGGGTGCATGGCTCAGAAAGACCAACAGATCATTTTCAATCGGGCACCGTATGTCGACTTTATTGTGGGCCCGGGACAGCTCCAGCAGGTACCGGATCTGATTGATTGTGCGCGCCAGGGCGAAGAACAACAGATGGCCGTCGGTCTTGGAAGACGAGACGGAAGCAATGACGAAATCAAACGGACGCACGAGACGTTTGACCCGCTGCGTGACCCGACGATGCGGCCGACTCCCTATCAGGCCTATCTCCGCATCCAAATCGGTTGTGACAAGTTTTGCACTTACTGTGTCGTCCCTAATACTCGAGGTCCGGAACAAGGGCGTGATCCTCAGCAAATCGTTGAAGAGGCCAAAGTGTTAGCCGAACAGGGCTGTCTGGAAATCACACTGCTTGGACAAACTGTAAACAGCTACAGTCACACAGATGCGGATGGAAATCGCACACGCATGTCCGACCTATTGAAGCTACTGCATGAAGTCGACGGTATTAAACGGATCAAGTTTGTCACCAATTACCCTCGTGATATGAAGAAGGAATTGCTGGAAACGATCCGGGATCTACCCAAAGTTTCACCTTACCTGCATGTCCCGCTACAACATGGCAGTAACGAAATGCTCAAGCGGATGCGGCGTGGGTATACGGTCGAACAATATCGCGAAATGATGTATTTGATTTGGGATACGCTGCCCAATGCCTCTGTTTCCAGTGACTTCATCGTCGGGTTCTGTGGTGAAACGGACGACGAGTTTCAAACCTGTGTCGATTCGGTGCGTGAATTCCGATTCAAGAACAGTTTCATATTCAAGTACAGCGAACGTGAAGGTACGAAGGCCGCCGGCACGCTGATTGACGATGTGCCTTACAAAGTAAAGCAGGAACGCAATAACGAACTGTTAGCCGTGCAGAATGAAATCAGTGAAGCGGAGAATATTAAGTTCATTGGGCATGCTGTGGATGTCCTGGTTGAAGGCCCCAGTAAAAAAGCCGATAAGTTAGAACAGGATGGCCCGTTGAAACAGATGGTCGGTCGTACGCATTGCGATCGCATCGTTGTCTTTGACGGCAACGAACGACAAGCCGGCCAGATCCTGCCCGTGTCGATCTATGAAACCACTCCTTTTACACTCTTCGGAGCTATGGTTACTCAGGAAACCGGTCCGGAAGTCTACGCTCTATAAGCTCTCAGCGGAGAACAGGCCATGGCCCGAGTGGTTTTAGCAATGTCTGGCGGTGTCGATAGCAGTGTTGCAGCGCACCTCCTGCTTGAACAGGGCCACGACGTCGTCGGCGTCTTCATGCGTCACGGGGAAGAGTCCGCAGCAGCATGTGATCTTGAGAGTGGTGAAACGAATCCCTTACTGCCACTGCTGCAGAATCGGGCGGATCACAAACAGGGATGCTGCAGTGCCTCGGATGCCGAAGATGCCAGAAAAGTGGCCGATCGCCTTTCGATTCCCTTCTATGCTTTAAATCTGCAAAAGGATTTCAGTAGGATCATTGACTACTTTGTGGATGAATACACGATTGGACGCACTCCTAATCCCTGTGTGATGTGTAACAACTGGATCAAGTTCGGGCGTCTTTTTGATTATGCCGACAGTGTGGGAGCGGAATATGTAGCGACCGGACATTATGCCCAACTGGTCAAAGACGAACAACAGCGTATCCGTCTTGCTCGTGGAAGCGACGGGACCAAAGATCAGGCCTATGTGTTATTTGGAATCGAAAAGCGATTTCTCAGTCGCATGTTACTGCCGGTCGGCGGATTTCCAAAAACCGAAATCCGAGCGATGGCCGCTCAGGTCGGCATGCGTGTCGCAGATAAAAAAGACTCGCAGGAGATCTGTTTTGTCACTTCAGGACACCACGGCGACTTTGTCCGGCAACGTCGCGAATCGATCGATCTTTCCGGTGAAATCGTAACGACCGATGGTCAAGTCGTGGGACAACATGTTGGAATCGAAAACTACACGATCGGTCAGCGTAAAGGACTTGGCGTGGCGTTAGGCACACCACATTACGTTGTCCGGATTGATCGTGAGTCACGTCAGGTTGTGCTTGGTTCGCACGAGCAACTCGGGCGTTCTTCTCTGGAAGCCGACCGTCTCAATTGGTTGCTCTCTCCTGAACCCGATCGTCCATTCCGCTGTCAGGCCCAAATTCGTTACAACAGTGCTCCTCAACAGGCCACGGCGACGATTTGCCAGGAAGGAGACGAGTCCCTGTTGCAGGTGGAATTTGACCAGCCCGTGCATGGGATTGCTCCCGGGCAGGCGGTCGTATGTTACGAAGGTGATATGGTCATCGGGGGCGGCTGGATTCGCTGACCCGTCATTGCCGACTCGGGGACTTATCGCGCATAATCTAACGTGAACAGGCTATTGCTTTTTATTTTATTCAAAACAACACGATGCTTTCAGAATTAAAAGACCGCGCAGAATCGATTCAGCAAAAACTACTCCAACTCGGAGACAGTCTTTGACTATGCTGCGAAATCTGAAAATATCAAGGCGATAGAATCGCAAATGGCCGCTGCTAACTTTTGGGATAACCAGGAGTCCGCTCAGGTAGCCGTAGCCAATCTCAAATCACTCAAGGCAATCACCACTCCACTGAATGACCTTACCTCGGCTGCCGAAGACCTCACTGTCCTGTTGGAAATGTGTCAGGAAGAGCCTGAGATGGAGGAGGAAGTCACCGGGGAAATCTGTCGTCTGGAAGCACTTTGTGAAGAGCTTGAACTGAAATCGATGCTCAATGGACAACACGACAGTGCTGGAGCCATGATGACCATTTATGCTCGGGACGGTGGGACCGATGCCAATGACTGGGCCGAAATGCTGCTGCGTATGTACCTGCAGTGGGCCGGTCAGCATGACTATTCAGTGTCTCTGCTTGATCGCAGCGATAACGATGTGGCCGGAATTAACAGTGCCACCATTTGTGTCCGTGGGTCGATGGCTTACGGATACTTAAAAGGCGAGACGGGAATCCATCGTTTGGTAAGAATCAGTCCGTTCAATTCGGAAGGGAAACGGCAGACAAGCTTTGCAGCGATCGATGTTGCTCCCGAGATTTCCGATGATGTGGAAGTAGAAATTGACGAAAAGGACGTACGCGAAGACACATATCGAGCCAGTGGTGCCGGCGGACAGCACGTCAATAAAACGGACAGCGCCGTGCGGCTGACCCACGAACCGACTGGCATTGTCGTACAGTGTCAGAATGAACGGAGTCAGCATAAGAACCGCGCTTCGGCCTACAAGATGTTGCGCGCTCGTTTGGCTCGAGTGGAAGAAGAAAAGCGGGAAGCCGAACAAGCTCAGAAATATAAAGATAAGGCCCGAGTGGGATTTGGCTCTCAGATTCGCAACTACTTTTTGCATCCTGACCAAAGAGTTAAAGATGCCCGCACAGGGTACTCCGAAGGCAATTTCCATTCTGTGTTGGATGGAAATATTCAGGGATTTCTGGAGAGTTTTCTGCGTTGGCGCATTGGACAGGATTAGAGTACACTTCCCTATGATAAGAATCACTCATTCACAGCTAGAAGGTTCCCCGAGTGTCTGAATTACAGCATATCGAATCGATTGGTACTGATGCGACAGGTCTGCGAGCGTCTATGGAATGGCGTAACGACCGGTTCGTTCATGTCATCGACTGGTTTGCCGGGGAACAGGCTTTCCGTCTGCTCGAAAGCGTGGAAGGCTCAGATGAAGAACCCTGGCCTCCCAGTCCGGCGTTGCAGCAGTTATCTGTCGAGCAACGTACACAAAGCCGTCAGGTTGGCCTGATGGTCGGCATGGCAGGTAATAGTCACTGGTCGATGAGTATCGAAAACGATAGCGCCGAACGATCGTTGGTTTTTGATGTGGCCTGTCGAGTCGCGGATGAAAAGGCTGGATCGCTGGGCACGACCTACCGCAGTACGGTTCCGGTAACGATCGTCGATCATGTGCAAAAAATAGCAGAATTATCGATTGCCGGTCGACCCTGCCGTATCAAAATCGAATCCACTGGCCGGGGTGAATTGGATGAGATGGAAATTGACGGAAACCTGATCAAAATCAGGCCTACAGAAATGCCACCGAGCTGGCCGGCAACCGTACGGTGGAAATACCGCCTGTTTGGTTAAACACTCAATCCAAATCCATCGATTTGTCCCCCTTGAAAAACAAGGAAACTACGATGAAAATTGGATGCATCAGCGTGATGAATCACCCATTAGAAAACGGAAACAACCATGGTCTTCGAACACATTGAAAACCTTAAACGAGTTTACACTGACCAACTTGTCGTCGTCGACGATAACCGCCCGGAACTGGGACGATTCCAGGGACTTACCGGTACGGTAAAGACCGTGAATATGAGCGGCCGAGCTCTGGTTGAATTTAATGGCAACAACAATATCGGCTGGTACGATATCGACGTTGACTTTCTCAAACTCATGGATGAACCTGTTCTCGAGACCGAAACCGTGTCGACGCATGTTCCCCCCGCTGAAGAAAATGCTGCTTCTGCTGCCGCAGAACCGGAAGCTGCACCGGCGCCCGAACCAAAGGCTGAAGCCCCAAAAACTCCAGCTCCCAAACCAGCTGCGGCCCCGGCTAACACGGAAGGCATGAGCATTGCAGATATGATGGCAGCAGCTCAGGCTGCGGATGGAGCCAAAGCTGAACCTGAAGCCGCTCCTGCACCTGCTCCGGCTGCTGCACCTATCGACAAAGAAAACATGAGTATTGAGGAGATGCTTGCCGCGTCTCAAGCCAAGGACGGTGGCGACGCACCTGCTCCTGCGGCTGAGCCTGAAGCAGCTGCTGAACCTGCTCCGGCTGCTGCACCTATCGACAAAGAAAACATGAGTATCGAGGAGATGCTTGCCGCGTCTCAAGCTAAGGACGGTGGCGACGCACCTGCTCCTGCAGCTGAGCCAGCCGGTGATGGTGGCGATGGTGAAAACGCTCAGGAATTAAAAGATTCCGGCGACGTCGATGGCATGATCGCTTATTGCCGGGAAACAGATGGCTAAACACAGCCAGAGATAACTTATTCAAACGAGAAGCCGAGCTCCAATGCTCGGCTTCCTTTTATTTCACGCTTAACATTCTTTCGAGAGCGACCAACGACCAATTGGCGACGTCGTCATCTACCCGGATGGCATTCACCTGCGTCCCGGCGATTAGATTTTCCAAGCTCCAGCACAAGTGAGCCAGATCGATGCGGTACATGGTGGCACACATACAGACCACTGGGGAAAGGAAGTGAATCTCAAGATGAGGGTTCTCTTTTTTTAGCCGATTGACCAGATGGAGTTCCGTGCCGATAGCCCATTTGGATCCAGCTTCTGCCTGCTTGATGACTTCGATGATCTTACCGGTCGATCCGGACACATCTGCAATGTCGTTAACTTCCTGAGGGCACTCCGGGTGAACCATGATATTGATTTCCGGATGTTGCTTGCGAAACAACTCGACATGCTCCGCTTTAAACATCTGGTGAACACTACAGTGTCCTTTCCAGAGGATCACTTTACTGTTTTCAATGGTGGCATCGGTATGACCACCCATTTCCAGTTGATAAGGATCCCAAACCGGCATTTGCTCGTTCGTAATTCCCATGGTCAGGCTGGTATTACGTCCGAGATGCTGGTCAGGGAAAAAGAGCACGCGGCTGGTTCGCTTAAATGCCCAATCGAGTACAGCCGGAGCGTTACTCGAAGTGCACACAATCCCATTATGTTTACCAACGAATGCTTTCAGGCTTGCCGCTGAATTGATGTAGGTCACCGGCGTAATATCATTGGTGTCGATTAATTCACCCAAGTCCGCCCAGCAGTTCTCAACCTGTTCGATTCCGGCCATATCTGCCATCGAACACCCCGCTGCCATGTCGGGCAAAGTTACGGAAACCCGATACCCCCGGCTGTCGAGTACTTCCGGTCGGTTTGCCAGAATATCGGCCGTTTCCGCCATGAAGTGGACGCCGCAGAAAACGATATGTTTGCAATTCGTGTTCTCAGCAGCCATTTGACTCAACTGATAACTATCACCCCTAAGGTCGCTGTGATCAATGACCTCGTCTTGCTGATAGTGGTGTCCCAGAATCAATAGTTCCGGCCCCATCGCTTCACGGACTCGCTGAATCCGTGAAGAGAGTTCGTCATTTTCCAGCGATTTATAGCTGGCGATATCAGGAAGTGGCTGTTCGACAGCGATGCTCATGAATGTCGTTCTTTGTACAAACAGATGAATGTTTCAATTCTTATTATTATCGCCAGAATCATTCTTGGGAATTGGCAAATTCAGGTCATTCTCTACCCAAATAACGCTGGGAGGAACCGTCGTAAAAGAAGGCGAGAAAGCTTCCTTCAAACCGAATAGCGGCCTCGATAAGTCGCGCAGCTACGTTAAAATAACTGAAGATAAACTCTGAACTTACCCATGCAGTGCGAATCCAATGATTCTGCTTATCGATAACTACGATTCCTTTACCTACAATCTCGTCCAACGACTCGGCGAATTCGATCCGACGCTGGATATTCAGGTATATCGAAACGATCAGATTACTCCGGAAGAAGTCGAGCAACTGAAGCCAACGCACATTATCATTTCGCCCGGGCCCTGCACGCCAACCGAGGCTGGTGTCAGTATGGGTGTCATTTCCCATATGAAAGGGAAGGTTCCGATTTTAGGAGTTTGTCTTGGGCACCAGTCGATTGGACAATCCACCGGTTCCACGATTGTGCGTGCTAAGCAATTGATGCATGGCAAGACAGATTCGATTCACCACGATAATCAGGGAATCTTTGCCGACCTGCCCAATCCCTTTATCGCCACTCGATATCACAGTCTGGTAATCCAGCCGGATACGCTCAGCGATGAGTTCGAAGTGGCCGCCTGGGCAGACGCTCCTGATGGCTCAAAAGAAATCATGGCCATCCGACATAAATCTTATCCGCTTGTAGGCTGGCAATTTCACCCTGAGAGCTTTCTGTCTGATGTCGGACCGACTATTCTGCAGCGTTTTCTTGAACTGACAGCATGATCACCGTTGAGCAGGCAATTTCGGAGATCATGCATAGACTGCCAATAGGTCGGCCTGTCCATTGCCCGTTAGATGAATCCGTCGGGCTAATCCTGTCGGAGGATATCCAAAGTGATATCGATTCGCCACCTTACGATAAATCACTCGTTGACGGCTATGCAGTAATTGCCAGCGATATCCAAAAGAACACTCGTTTGGAAATACTGGAAGAAGTCATGGCTGGCCAAACACCGACTCAAACGCTGCGACCAGGTACTGCCATTGAGATTATGACCGGTGCGCCACTTCCGGCCGGCGCCGATGCCGTGGTGATGGTGGAACAGACGACGCGTGAAGACTCTGTAGTTTTGATTCAGCAGGATGCTATCGCTCCTGAAACCAATGTGATGCGACAGGCGACATCACTTTCCAAAGGCCAGACCGTGCTCGCAAAAGGCACGCTCATTCGCCCGATCGAGATTGGAATTCTGGCTGAAATCGGCTGTCCGAATGTACCGGTATACCACCGCCCAACATTGTCGGTCATCAGTACCGGAGATGAATTGGTCAATGCATCCGAGATTCCTGAGGGTGGACAAATTCGTAATTCCAATGGACCGCTGCTTAGTGCTCTGGGAAATGCTTGTGGCGCCCAAGCCAGGTCGCTGGGTATTGGGTTGGATAATTTCGAGGCCCTTTCGGAGTTAGTCGAACAGGGACTGGAAGCGGACATTCTGGTACTTTCCGGCGGCGTTTCTGCTGGTGTTAAAGATCTGGTCCCGGGTGTTCTGGCCCATCATCAGGTGATGCAGGTGTTTCACAAAGTGCAGTTGAAACCGGGCAAGCCGATTTGGTTCGGAATCGCCAAGTCGCAGACACAAACCACACTGGTCTTTGGACTGCCAGGCAATCCTGTCAGCAGTCTCGTTTGCTTCTTACTGTTTGTAGCTCCTGCCATTTACAAGTTGCTGGGATCACAACGCAATGCTTTGGTTTCCCGGACTGCCAGACTGACCGATGACTTTACTCAGCGTGGTGACCGTCCCACCTACTTTCCAGCTTGTTTGACAGAACAGGACGGTGTTCATTACGTTACACCACTAGCCTGGAAAGGATCAGCCGACCAAAACACACTCAGTCAGGCCAATGGATTGGCATTTTTTGAGGCCGGTGAACAGTTTTTTACCAAAGGCTCCGAGATCACTGTGTACGAAATTCCCTCGTAGTAACCTGGCAGAGCAAGGTAGAGCAAGCCCATGGCCCCTAAACCCGAGGAGTCGCAATTGAGATTCGCTCCCATTGTGTATGCATTTACAGGTAATCTGCTGCTTTACGCCTGTCTGCCTCCGCTTGGTCTGAGTTGGCTTGCCTGGCTGACCCCCTGCTGCTGGTTACCTTTGATTGCCTCACCGGGGTTGAGGAATGCCAAGACCAATCCCCGCCGAGTCTATTTCGGATTGTATGTTACGCATGTTCTGTGTTGGCTGGCTTTACTTCAGGGGATGCGTCTAGCACATTGGACGACCTACTTCGGCTGGGCAGCCTTGTCGTTTTACTTAGGAATTTATCTGCCCCTGTTTGTCTTCACAGCGCGCACGATCCACCACCAGTTAAAAATACCCCTGGCATACGCAGCGGCTACCGGTTGGGTCTGCGTCGAATGGATACGAGGATATGTGATTTCAGGATTCTCGATGGGATCGCTGTCTCATTCTCAAACCGGTCAATTGTGGCTTATTCAGATCTCCGACTTAGGCGGAGGATTTGCTGTTTCATTTATTCTCGTTGTGGGAGCGGGACTGTTGTATCAAATCAACAGTTTCTTACAGACACGAAAGGAATCAAACCGTTCGTGCCGCCCTATTGCCTTAGAAGTTTTCTGCTTTGCAGTTTTATTAGGTGGTACTTACGTATATGGTGTGGCACGTCTCGAAGCCTTCAACAGTCCAATCGCTCAGGATCAGCCAGCTGTTTCAGTTGGATTGATTCAGGGAGTGACCTATACCGAGTTCGAACTGCCTTATAAAAAGTTCATGGAAAAAGAGCAGGAGAAACAAAGGACGTATAATGACCAGTCGATACGAGCGTTGGGAGCAGAAACCGGACTCGATCTACTGGTCTGGCCTGAGTCGATGTATCCGATCGGCCCTCTTCTTGTGACTGGAAACGGCGCTGAACATCTCCATGTACCGGCACAACCCGATCAGGTGGAAGAAGATCAGGAATCTGTCAGGCAATGGGCGAGTCGAGTGCAATCCGCTCAGCGTCAACAGCACTCGGAACTGTTGAATTATTTAAATGGCAATCAGGATGAAAGCGGACTAGGCAAAGCGATGTTGATCGGTGGCACCAGTGCTGTCGATCTAACCAAAGCACATACTCCGTCCTACAACACGGCTGTGCTACTTTCTGAAAACGGAGAAGTGCTGGACTTGTACCACAAGAACCATCTGGTGATGTTTGGCGAGTACATACCTCTTGGTGAAGTCTTTCCGGCACTCTATGGCCTGCTGCCAATCAGTGCGTTAGCTCCGGGCACGTCCGATATCCGCTTTGAAATTGATGGCGTCCAATTCAGCCCGAACATCTGTTTTGAAAGTACTGTCCCCCATCGCATCCGCAAGATGATGAATACCGTTGATGCCAATCAGAGACGACCCGATGTCATGTTAAACTTAACTAATGATGGCTGGTTTTGGGGCTCCTCTATGCTCGATCTGCATCTGCGGAGTAATGTAATGCGAGCAGTCGAAATGAGGCGTCCCAATCTAGTGGCTGCGAACACTGGAATTTCTGCCTGGATCTCGACGACCGGTGAAATATTGAGTTCCGTCGAAAAGAAAGAGGCTGGATTTGTAATCGCCAAGGTGGGACGGTCGGTTACAGATAGTTTTTATTTAAACAATGGTGATTTATTTGCGATTCTCTGCGGGCTAATTGCACTTGCTTCTCTTGGAAAATCGCTAGCGTCACAGACTCGGAAACCAACGTAATTAACTCAATTCCTAGGGTTTTATTGCATGAGTTGCGGTAACTGATTACCCCCACCACACCCTCGTCTTTAGCAAAAGCTAGCAGGTTTATCTCAATTTATAGATTACCCAGATTAACAGTAATTGATTGACATTGGTAAAAAGTGAGACTTATATTGATTTCAGTGGGTGTGTTCGTCCGAATTTTAAGAATGAGCGATTGTATAAATTGCTTATGATTTGCAGGGATGACACTTGAATTTGGAGTGTTTACCCCAGATTCAAGCCCTGGTTTACCCCGAACTAACCGTTGGTTATTCGTTTAGGAAAGCATTAGTGTCATGACACTGATTGGAAAAATCTTCACAGTTTTGATTTTCATCATGAGCTTACTGTTCATGGGATTCTCACTCACGGTTTACCAAAGTCACGTTAGGCTGGACCTTGAGGCTAAAGAAGTAGCAGATCAAAACGTCAATCTGGAAAACCTTCGTAGTACGCTGGAAAATGAAAAGTCCATCGTGGAGGCGAGTTTGAAGCGGGAACGGGTGGCAAGAGCCTACGCTTTGGCAGCCTTGGAAACTCAGGTCGAAGCTATAGCTGCGGATCTGGCCGATAAAGAGGAAATCGTTAAAACGACACAAGCTCGAAGTAATGATCTATCGGATGCCTTAAGAATTGCGGAGGCAACTAAAAAGCAGCTAACCACTGAAGTTGAAGGGCTCCGCAAAGACATTCACGATGCTCAGCAACGTACGGATACATTCTTTGCACAGATCCTGACGCTGACCGATGATGTAAATCATCTAAAGAGTCTTAAACTGCAGGCTGAAGAGCGGGAAAGTCAGCTACGTAATCAAATTGGCCGACTGTCCAATGTCGTCCAACGTAATGGACTCGATGAGTTCACAGACGTGTTGGACAAACCACCAGCTCTTGATGGCCGAGTGATCGCAATTCAGAAAGATCTACTACAGATTTCTTTGGGGCAGGATGATGGCCTGCGAATCGGACATCAACTGGATGTCTATCGTGGAGCACTTTATCTGGGTCGAGTCCAGATCCGGGAAACACAGCCCAGCTCTGCGGTTTGCGAAATCATTCCCGAATATCAAAAGGGACAGATTCGTAAAGACGACAACGTCATTACTAACCTAAACTAGTCTTCAGGCTGCTCAAACAACGGGTTTGAATCCATGATGAAACAGAAAGTTCGATTGAACGTCTACACAATGTTGTTGGTGTTGTCCTTCTTTGCAGTGACAACTTCCACGGTGCTGATGTTTCTGGAATGGCAAAAGTGGCTCGATCCGACAGGTTCGTAGTCCATCTTTCAAATCCGTTTCACTACTCATACTCGCTTTTTCTCACTTTTTGACTCTCAAAAGCGAATTACCAACACGGTAACCTGTAGCTCTGCACGTGCGCTCTCAACGACCCCACAGACGGGCTTGAGAACACCGCTTCGTCAGACCCTGCAATTATTTCTTCTAAACGTATGTAAGTTCTTTATTTTCAGTTACTTAGGGACTTCATTAGTTTGCTTCCGGGTAATTGTTTTACCCCCCTGAATTTGGTAGAATTTGGATATCTAAAAACACCTGAGACTGAGGCATTTGAGGCTTATTTTTCAGGGGTTTTCTTATCTAAAATCGACGCTGAAAGGACAGACGATTGTCTAGCGATGAAATCCTTCCTGAGGACGAAAATCAGGGAGATGATGGTTACACGGATG
>MDTD01113191.1_pt1 | contig 23648 bp, 18 predicted proteins | sample 811221 | NCBI WGS metagenome assembly MDTD01 (sample SAMN05326646, study PRJNA326480) | marine metagenome | isolation source: seawater | place: Pacific Ocean: South West | collected 2011 | reverse complement strand
TTTTTCTTATATCTTCAAAAAAAATATATCTACAAATTTTTTCTTATTTAATCGAAAATTTAATTTAGATAGATGCTCTAAGTCTATCAAAGGAACCGGTAAAATGTATAATCTTAATACTGATATAGTTTTTAAAGAAAAAAAATTTTTTAAAAAAAAGAACTTTATTTTATGGGCAAATAGAATTACATCGAATTGCAACATTGAGGAATCGATTAAGTGTTTTGAAAGTATTAATTATAAATTTAAAAATTATAAATTAATAATTATTGGAAATATTATTGACAATGATAAATATAAAAAATTAAAATTAACAATAAGCAGAAAAAGAAATATAAAATTTATTAAATTTAATTTAAGAAAATTTCATTACTACATGAATGTATCAAAAATTTATTTAAATAATTCAAATGAAGGCGACGAAAATATTTACACTATACTAAATTGTGTTTACTATAATACAATACCATTAGTAAATGAAAGACCAGGAACAACAGAGATAATTTCACATAAATCAAATGGCTATTTGTTAAGCAGAAATTCGTCATCAAATCATTTAATACAATTTTTAATAAATAAGATGAATAAACTTAATTATAATGAAAAGAGTCAAAAAAAGAAAAAAAATAAAGATCCAAATAATTTCAACCTTATTTCAAAAGTTTTAGAAAAATAATTTTTATATGATTGAAAAAATAAAAAATTTTTTAAAAAGAAACTTTTCAATCAGTAAATTGAGATTTTTATTTTATATAAAAAAAATTAATTCAGATCAAAGTAGAGATAAAAGAATTATATTAATTGAATTCAACGATATATATGATTATGTAATACCAAATTATTTTTTTTTAAAAAATTATTGTAAACAAAAAAAAAATATTCAATTAGTTTTAATTACCAGCAGTATAAATAAAATTTTTAAAAATTTTATGGGTTATTTAATATTTAGTAAATTAGGTCTACACAAAGTTATTTGTCTAAAAAATAATAATAAAAAAAAATTTAATATTAAAAATAAAAATCAATTATTCAACTTGACTATTGATGGAATTAACATTGGAAAAGATATTTATGAGGATTATATGATGACAGCGAAATTAGAAACGGTAGATTTTGATAATTCTAATATTCAAAGCTTTATCGACACTAAGATTTCAAAGTATTATGAATATAAGGAAATAATTAAAAAAAATAAAATTGATTCAATAATAGTTTTTCAAGACATTTATGAGAGTAATATTTTATGTAAATTAGCATATAAAAATAATATACCTGTTATAATTAATAACGTATCTAATTCTAATGTTCTAAAAAGACCTTATCAAGCTTATGAAATTTGGAAAAAATATAAATTTAATTTTTCTAAATTAAAAAATAAAAACAAAAAATTATTAAAAGCAAAAAATGAAATTGAAAAGAGAAAGAAAGGTTATATATCTGATTTATTCTGGTATTCAAAAAAATCGTCCTTTAAAGTTTCAAAAAATAAATTTGAAAGAAATATGTTTAATAAAAATAAAAAAATAAGAATTTTAATTTGCACCCACTGTTTTTATGACAATCCACACCCATTTGAGCAATCTTCTTTTAAAGATTTTAGAGAATGGATTGAATTTTTAATTCTTATCGAAAAAAAAACTCCACATTATGATTGGAAAATTAAAGTCCACAATGATTTTCTTCCGGGAACCCTGGAAATATTAAATGATATATTAAAAAAAAAAAAATCAAATATGGAAATTTTACCAACGGATATATCCCATCATGAAATTGTGAAAAGTGGAGTTACTCATGTAACCACATGTTATGGTACAGTGGGTTTTGATTATGCTTTTTTAAATATTCCTGTAATAAATTTTAATTATAATCCGAGAATAAATTACAAATTTAATTTACACGCAGAAAATAGTAAAAAAAAATATAAAAAAATATTACTAAATTTGAATAATATTAATATTAAAATAAAAAATAAACAGGTTTACGAAAATTATTTTATGCATTACATGAATAATAAAAATATTAATTTATTTTTTAATCATAATAAAATTAAAAAAAAAAATTTTTTTGATGATAATTTATATTATGAACATTTTTTAAATAATATTTCTTTAAAAAAAGAAAAAAAATACAATGATTTTTATAAAAAATTTATAAATAATAATTTTTGAATTAATGAGCAATGTTAAAAATAATAATATAAGTATAATTGGTGGAGCTGGCCACATAGGTTTGCCCTTAGCTGTAACTTTTGCTCAAAAGAAATTTATTGTTAACATTATTGATAAAAACAAAAAAGCATTAAACTTAATAAAAAAAAATATAATACCCTTCAGAGAAAATAATTTAGAGGGAAAATTAAAAAAAAGTTTAAAGAAAAATATTATTTTAGCCTCAGATTTTAAATATTTAAAAAATTCAAAATACATCATTGTTTGTATAGGAACACCAGTTGATAAAAATCAAAAACCAATTGTAAAGGACTTTTTCAATATAATGCAATTAATAAAAAATAATACAAACGAAAAACAATTTATTATAATAAGAAGTTCTGTGTATCCAGGTTTTGTAAATTTTTTAGCTAAAAAATATAAAATGAAAAACCTATTTTACTGCCCAGAACGAATAACCCAAGGTAATTCAATTGATGAACTTCCAAAAATTCCACAAATAATATCCGGTATAGATAAAAAAAATATTTTTTTAATAAACAAATTATTCAAAAAAATATGTAAATTTATAATTAACTGTGAAATAATCGAGGCAGAATTAGCCAAAATATTCAGTAATGTTTTTAGGTATATTAATTTTTCAATTCCAAATGAATTTTTTCTAATATCTAATAAATATAAGGCAAATTTTAATAATGTTATTAAAGTAATGAAATTTAAGTATCCAAGGTGTAACAGTCTTGCTTATCAGGGTTTTATTGGAGGTCCATGTTTAGAAAAAGATTTGTTACAATTAAAATATTTTAATCGAGAGAGCAAATTACTAAATGGATCTTTGAGTACTAATAAAAAATTACTTGATTATATAATGTCTGAGATAAAAAAAATTAAAAATTATAAAAGTAAAACTATTGGAATTTTGGGGCTAGGTTTTAAACCTGAGAATGAGGATTTAAGAGGCTCAGTTCCTATAAAAATATATAAAAAATTAAAAAAAATGAAATTAAAATTAATTGCCACAGATCCATACGCAAAAATACCAAATTTAGTTAATGTTAAAATTTTTAAGAAAAGGGCGGATATAGTTATTAAAGGAACAAGTCATAAAGAGTATGAAAATATTAAATTTTTAAATAAAACAATTGTCATTGATATAAATCAATGACACAAAAAGTTTTATATATATCACCTGCATATGAAAATTACACACGATCATTATTTTCTGAATTAGATAAACTTAAAAATTTTTCTTTTTATTTTCTATATCCTGAGGATCAAAAAAAAAGATTAAATAAAAAAAAATTAAAATTTAAATATTTGTTTTTTGAACAGACGAAAATTTCTAATTTTTTTGAGGATAAATTTGAAATTTCTTATTATAAAATAAATAATCTTAGTAAAATTATTCATAAAATTAAACCAAAAAAAATAATTATACATTACAGACATATACTTAATTTATTTTTAAATTTTAAAATTTTATATTTTATAAGAAAAAATAATATAGAAATTATACTCAGATCATCTCCAATTTTAGTACCAAAATTTAAAACTTATTTAAAAAAAAAAATTTAATCAAAAAAATAAAAATTTTTTTATAAAAGTATTATTTAATCTAAAATTAATTGATTTGTTCGTTTATACGTATTTTAAGATTATTTTTAGATTAACTAATAAGTATATTTGTTATCATCCAGGTGGTTTAAAAATTTATAGATCATATGGAATAAATAAAAAAAAAATTTTTATTACATATAATTCAACCGATACCAATGAATTATTGAAATTAGATAAGAATATAAAGAATATAAAAAAAAAATATGATTTAGTTTTTATTGGAGCTCATCAAAAGTGGAAAAAAATAGATCTTATTTTACATGCCTTGTCTCATTTAAATAAAAAATATGAAAATATAAAATGTTGTATAATGGGTAATGGGCCATACAATAAAAGATTAGTTAAAATATCAAAGATACTTAATGTTCAAAAAAATGTACATTTTACAGGACAAGTTTCAAATAAAAAGAAGCTAAAAATATTGAAATCATCAAAAATATTTGTGTTACCAGGTAATGGTGGGTTGGCTATAAATGATGCAATGTTTGCTGGGTTACCTATTATTTACACTAGAGCTGATGGAACTGAAAAATATCTTTTAAAAAATAGATTAAATGGACTTTTTTTTCGTGAAAACAATGTTTCTGATTTAGTCAAAAAAATTGATTTCTTGTTAAAAAATAATTCTAGAGGAGAAATTATGGGCAAAATTTCAAAAAAAATGATCTTAGGAAAAATAAATATTAATTATGTAATTAAAAATTTTCAAAAAGCATTAGAAGCAAAAATATGAAAAAATTAATTTCTATAATTACAATTAATAAAGATAATGAAAAATATATTGAAAAAACAATAAAAAGTATAATTTATCAAAATAAAAAACTCTTTGAGTTAATTATAATTGATGGAAAATCAAAAGATGGTTCAGTCAAAATAATCAAAAAATATAATAAATTTATAAAATATTGGGAAACTAGTGAGGATAAAAATATATCAGATGCTTTCAACAAAGGTCTCAGTAAATGTAGTACAGATTGGGTATTATTTATCAATTCAGATGATTATTTAGCGAATAATAATGTGCTAAATAATATTTCATCAGATTTAATTAAATTTAAAAATTTTGATATGCTTGCTTTTAAGTTGAAAGTTAAGAACAGAGATTTAAAACAAACCATCGGAATTTATGGAGGAACTTTAATTAATGAAAAAAAATTAATTATGTATAATACATTCCCCCATCAAGCACTTATTACCAATAGAAAATTTTTTTTAAAATATGGTAATTTTTCTACTAAATTTCCAATTGCACAAGATTATGAGATATTATTAAGAGCAAAAAAAATTAAATTAAAAAAAATAGATAAAATTATTTCAATTATGCGGGATGGAGGAATAACAAATCAAAATAAAGTTAAATCATTAAAATATTTTAAACTAGCTCAAATTAAAAATAAAACCAACAATATCTTAATTATAAATATTATTTATTTTTATGGACTGTTTAAATTGTTTATAAAATCAATAATAAATAAATTTTAGTTTTATGATCTATCAAAAGTTAAAAAAAAATTTAAACGAATTATTGATATTTGTAATTTTTTTATTTTTATTAATACCAGAAACAAAACTTCATAATGATAGTTTAAGCTATATAGAAAATTATTTTAGAAGGGTTCCTTTATATCCACTCTTAATTGACATTACTCAATTTATATCAAGCGATAATTTTTTATTATTTTTAAAATTTTTACAATTAATGATTGGATATCTTTCTTTCTTGATTTTTATAAATCATTTTAAAAAATATTTTGAGCTAAAAAACAGTATAGATTATTTTTTGTTAAGTATTATTATTTTAATTCCATATATAAATCCTTATTCTTTTTTAGGTTCCTCAGTTTTATCTGAAAGTTTAGCTTATCCATTATTCTTAGTGTATATCGCAACTATATTTGAGTTCAAAAATAACCCATCGATAAAAAATTTGATATTTAATTTTATAATTTTAACAATTTTAATTTTAACAAGAGGAACTTTTACATTTTTATTTATATTTAATCTAATTTTAATTATCTTATTTATTAAGGAAAAATTTAAATATGTTTTTTTTGTAATAATATTTAGTTTAATTTCAATTTTGATATCTAGTAATTTAACTAAATCTTATCTTTTCATTAAGCACCAAAGTTTTACTTCTAGTAAAGTAGATGGTTTTTCTTTTATAGTTTTACCATTCTATGTTTCTGAAAATAAAGATATTTTTGAAAATAATAACAAACAAAAAATTGTTGAGGAGGTAAAAACTTACTTAAATAAAAACAATGTTAATTTAAACTATATAAAAAATATTTCCTCTATCAGAAATTTAAGAAAAAATTTAAATAACTATTATCAGGTATTTATACCTATACTTCATGCATTTGAATATGAAGTTCCAAAAAAAATTATTTTAGATAAAAATGAAATTTTAAATAAAGAACTAATTAACAAAATTATAAAAGATATGTCATTTGAATATATAAAAAATAATAAATACGACTATTTGAAAATGTATTTATTGAATTTTATTTATGGAAGTGGAGGTTATTTTTTAGAAGCTGAAAATTTAAAAGGTTTTTATGCTAACTTTGGTTTTTCAGGATTATATTTTCCTTTAATAATATTTTTATTTTTAGTTGTTTTAGTATTTAAAAAGATTAAATATAAAATTAAACTTTCTCAAGAATATTTTTTATTATCTATATTGTTAAATTATATAAACATATCTGCAATTTCATTATATACACCAGTTTATGATAGATTTAGTTTTTACACATTTATTTTTTTGATATTTACAATTTACTTAAATTTTAGTGTTAAAATTAAAAATTGATTATTTTATCAACTTATCAATTTCTTTTTTGATAAATTCAATATTTTTTATATTTAGTTTACCATTAGAAGGTAATACCAATACTTGATTAAACATTTTTTTTGTAAAATTTTTTTTTGTTACATATATTGGTTTAAAAACTTTCATTTCATTTAAAGGCCAGAATCCTGATCTTACCTCTATATTTTTTTTTATGAGTGTTTCTCCAATTTTCCTCACTTTTCTTGCATTTAATTTCTTAAAATAAATCGAGTTTAACCAATAAACAGGTTTATTTTTTTTTAGTGTTTTTTGAGTAAGAATATAGTTCTCATTTTCTTGAAAAACCTTATTGTAAAGTTTTCCTACTTTAATTTTATTTTTTAATAATGTTGATTTAAACCTTTCTATTTGAGCTCTAGCTAACGCACCTGGTAAGTGTGGCATTAAGTAGTTATAACCTTCACCATTAACAAAATATTTTTTCCAGTATAGATCATGCTTGCCTCGATAAGGGGCATGTCTTGATGCAATTAGTGCAATATTTTTGTATAGTTTTTTATCGTTTGTACTTACAACTCCACCTTCACCGCACCCTATCATTTTTTCAGATCTAGTTGATAAGACTGTTATATCCCCAAATGAACCAGCCTTTTTTTTATTAATCATTGCCCCAAGAGCCTCACTAACATCTTCAATAATTTTAATTTTCTTTTTTTTACATAAGCTAATTATTTTTTCTGTATCTCTTGCTGGATGACCATAAACATGAACAATTTGTAAAGCCTTAGGTTTATATTTTTTTATTGCATCCTTAACTAAATTAAAATCTAAACCCAATGTTTCATTCTCAATATCAACTAAAATTGGCTTAGCTCCAATTTGAGAAGCAGAAGATATATTTGAAACACATGTATAATTGGGGATAATTACTTTATCATTTCTTTTCAAACCTAGGGCTCTCAATGCTACATGAAGAGCTGCGGTTCCACTTTGAACTGCTAGCGAGAAATTTTTATTAATAATTTTAGAAATTTTTTTTTGATACTCAAGTGTATGAACTCCATTTATCGATAACCACTCACTTTTCAAAACATCATTAACATATTTTTTTTCCAAACTTGATATATCTGGCCTGTTGAGTATAAAATTCATAAAAATTAACTTTGATTACGCTTATATAATAATATCTATTTAATAAAACAAGTAAAAGATGAAGAATGTAGCATTTGTAATATCAAAAAATGAACTTAACAATTGGAATGGTGGAATATCATATTTCAAAAATTTAATTAAATTAATATCTAAAATTAAAAATATTAAAATCAAAATATTTACTGATGATGAAAAATTTATCAAAGATGAAATATCAAGCAAAGTTAATATTTTTTACCTAAGCTCATTAAATTATGGTTCTATTAAATTTTACTTAAGAAAAATAATTATATTCATTTTTAAAAAAGATTATATTTTATTTAATGAACTTAAAAAAAATGATATAAGTGTTTTATCCCACAGAAGATTATTTTTAAATAATCAGATAAAAAGTTTTGGTTGGATACCAGATTTACAACATAAAGTTTATAAAAATTTTTTTCCATTAGAAAATTTTAATATTCGAGAAAATTATATTTTAGATGAAATAAAAAATTCAAATAAAATATTTGTTTCAAGCCTACAAATTAAGGAGGAGTTTAACAAATTTTATAAATTAAAAGACAAAATTTTAGCCTTAAGAATTCCATCACACAAAAAAATTAAAAAGTTAAAAATTAAAAATAGCGGAGAATTTAATATTCTTTTTCCTTCACAATTATGGAAACATAAAAATCATATATTGCTTGTTTACACAGCTAGAGAATTAAAATTAAGAAAGTTTAAGTGTAAATTTATTCTAACAGGAAGTGTAAATGATCATAGATTTAAAAATAATTATCAAACTTTTTTAAATGAGATTCAAAAATATGATGTGGGAGATTATTTTAAAATATTAGGAGAGGTTTCATCAAAAAAATTAACCAAATTACAAAATTCATGTTCTGCTATGATTAACCCATCACTTTATGAAGGATGGAGTACAATTAATGAAGAGGCTAGGTCTTTATCAAAATTTATTTTTCTCTCAAATATACCTGGACATAAGGAACAACAAAATTCTTATTCAATATATTTTGAAAAAAATAATTCTAAGCAATTAGCAAAAAAAATAATTAATTTTTATAAATCAAAAAATTTTCACAAAAAAAAATTTTTAAATAATAAAAATAAAAATTTTGTGAAAAAAATAGAAAAAGAAACAATATCTTTATTAAAAAATTTATATTTACAAATATAGTTTTAAAGAAATTATTTTAATAATTATTTTTTTGTTAAAATAATCATTGTATATTGAAAATTTGTTGAAAAAAAATTTGGAAATTTTTCTTCTAAAAAATAGAGAAAATCCAACATTTTTTTACCCAAAAAGTTGTTAGGAAATAACATCTTTTGATGTTGGGAAGAAAATGACCTCCATGGTTTTATCTCTACCTCTACAGAATTTCTAAATTGATACCACCAACTATTAGGATGGCAGTAAAAATAAATTTTCTGCTTCTTCTTTTTATAATTTATGAAATTTTTAAATTTATTAATAAAAGTATTTGGATTACTATAAACAATAATTATTTTTGAGTTTTTTTTTACTATTTTAATAAGCTTTTCGATTGTTTTTTTCTGCACACTTTCTTTAATATGATAAATTGTATGTATACTTATTATACAATCGAAAAAATCTTTTTTAAATCTAATCTTGTTAAAATCATCACAATAATATTTTCCATGTTTTTTTAATTTTTTTTTTGCAATTTTTATTGCGTCTTCTGAAAAATCAACACAATGTCTATATTTATATTTTTTAGAATATTTAAGATATTCTTTGTATTGTATTGGACCCGATGCAAAATCTAAAAAATTTTTTCCACCCTTTTGTGGTATTTCGTTTAAAACTCGTAATCTACATTTAGAAACATATTTTTTTGCTACTGGTCTTAAATCCTCAAATAAGTTTGCATCTGTTGTTCGATTAGATATGTTTTTCCAGCCTTCATGATTATAAAATTGTTTAATACTTTTCATTTTTAAGCAAACTAAACATTATTAAATAAACCATAACATTAAAAATAACTATCAAAGCTAATATTAATGATGAGTTGTAAAATGTATATCCCAAGAACATAGAAAATGAATTAAATGCACATATTAATAAGCCCGTTAAAGAATTGGCAATCTTTTTATTTTTTAAAAAAAACTTAATTATTAAAAAATTTAACAATTTATGATGAAGATGATTTCTATCTGGTTTCATACTATTAAATTTTTTTTTCGTTCTTCTTATAATAGAAAAAAGATTTTCAAAACACGGATACCACAAAGCTAAAATTGCAAAAAAGGGTGAAATTTCTACATTAGAATTAATTACTTTTATCAAAAATACTCCAAATAAAACTGATAAAAAATAAGATCCATTGTCACCAAGAAAACAAAGAGTTAAAAAATTAAATATGGTAAAAATAATTAATGGATAAATAAAAATAAATATATCAAAATTTATGCCTAAATCTTTAGAAATAAAGTAAATACCTAAAAGCAATATTAGATAATAGCCTGAGACATTAATATTTACACCATCACAAAAGTTAGATCCATTTATAAGAATGGATAAACAGAACGTTGTGAACAATAAATTAAATAAATTATTATTAAGAAAATAATCTAAAAAAAATAAATTTGATGACTGGATTTTGAAATTTGAAAATAAAATAAAAATAATTAACAGAAAGAATTGTATTATTAATCTTTGAGATGGTTTAAAGTTTTTGAATATATCAGAAAATAATCCTAGTATAGTCATACCAATGATTAGAAGAAGATAACTTGATTCTATTTTCAAAATATCCCTAAAAATAACAATGAATATTAAAAAAAATAAGCCTCCAGACAATGGTATTCCACTGTATATTTTTTTTTTGTGTTTTGAATTATCAGGAGAATCTAAAAGAAAATTTAGTTTTTTTTGGAGAAAAATCAAAGATGTTAATATAAAAATACTAGAAATTATAAGCAGGTAATTCATATTTAAAAATTTATGGGTAAGTTCTAATATAAATGATATCAATTTTCTATAATGAATTAAATAATCCGTTAATTGATTTAATTATAATTTTTATTTTATTAAACGGTTTTTATTTAATTGGATCAATTATTATATCATCTTTAGGAATAAGTGAATTAATTAGATCTGTTTCAAAACAAAAATATCAAAACATTATTATTTCAATAAATTTTGTTCTATTAGTTTCTTATCCAATATTTTTATTTTTGGAACATGTAAATTTAATTCTTTTTTTATATTTCGTAATAATATTCTTATTTGGCTTAAAAAATATAATTAGAAAAATAAAGGAATTTAAGTTTAGAAAACATAGAAACTTACAAATTCAAGAAAAATTTTTATTCGTAATAATATTTTTTCTTTTATTGTTATCTCTTTCACCAGTGACTAATGCGGATTCTTTGGCTTATCATTCCTACATAGGAAAATATTTAGTTGATAAAGGTTCGTTTCCAGTATCAATACATTTTCCTCATTTAAGAACAATGGGTTCGGGAGAAATTTTAATTGGACTAGGTTTAGTTGCAAATATTGAGCAGTTTAATTCTGTTATTCAAATGGTTGGTCTAATTAGTTTAGTTGGGATAATAAAAAATACTAAATTTAAAACATATATGCCAATGTTACTTATATGTTCACCTATAGTAATTGTTTTTATATCTAGTGTAAAACCACAACTCTTTCATATAGCATCTAATGGTTTAATTTTTTCAATTGTTATAAAAAACTTTTATATAATAAAAAAAAATATTTATAACCAAAAAAATATTTTCTTTTTTGCTTCTATTTTAATAACTTCTATAACAGCTAAATTTTCATTTGTTTTAAGCAGTTTTATAGTATTTGGATTAATTTTTTATGAGTCATTAGTAAGAAATTTTTTTTTAAAATTTATTTCTATATTAAGTTTATCATTAATTATTTTTTATCTACCCACTCTATATTGGAAATGGACAATGTATGGAGGAAATTTTTTAGAATTAATTTACTCACCCTTTACAACTAATTTAACAGGTATAGATAATTTTAAAAATATGTTGATGAATCATGGAAATGAAAAACCAATTTATTGGATTCTTTTTCCACTACATTATAAAGAGATTACCCAGACAATTGGAATTGGCTCAATATTATATTTTCTTCTATTTCATAAATTTAAGGAAAATATATTAAATATTATTATTGTTTCATTTTTTATATTTATAGGTTTTAAATTTGGACAAAAACAACCAAGATTTTTTTATGAAGTATACTTCTGGATTATTTTTTTACTATGTATTAAAAATGAGACTTTACTAAACAATAAATTTTTTAAAATTTTAATTCTCTTACAGTCATCTATATTTTTTTTAATTATATCTTATGGTGTAGTAAATTTATCGCCAGGATTAATTTCAAAGAATTTTGAACAAAAAATACTAAGAAAAAATGCAGATGGATATTTGTTATATAAATGGTCTAATTTTGTATTAAAAGAAAAGAAAAATCATGTAATTTACTTTCATCGATCTATTTCATTAGCTGAAAATGAAGCAATTTCCTCAAACTTTCTATATTATATAAATCCAGAAGATGAAGGTGCAAAAATCTATTTTGATAAATTAAAAGAATTAAATCCGAAATATGCACTTGTTTATAAAAAAAGTGATATAGAAAAATACAAGAAATGCTTTATTGGTTTATATCAAAAAAAACAAAATGTTGGATTTCATGCAACTAGAAATCCATTGGCAAGAGGAAATTATTATGATGGATATATATTTGAGATAGATTCAAAATTATTTCCAGACTGTATCAAAAAGTAGAAATGAAATTTAGTTTTATTCATAATAATAGTAAATTAGCCAATAACTTAGTTGTATTCATTTTTATGAGTACAATAATGCTGTGGGATTTTAAATTTTATAGCCTTCATTTTAAATATTTAATTTTAGCTTTAATTCCATTTTTAATTTTTGAAATTTATAAGGACAGTAAAAAAATAAAATATATTTATTATTCAATTTTAATATTTATTTTATTATTTTTTCACTTAATATTTTCTGAATTAAAATATATAGAAAAATTTAATAACATTTATGATATTAAAATTTTAAAAATTTTATATTTTTCTTATATATCCTTGTGTGTTTTGATTTTTTTTCCAATAATTGAAAATAATAAAAAAAAATTTATTAATTTTTTTATTCCAATATTTTTAATTTCAACATTAATAAGTTTATTTTATTTTGAGTACGATGCACCTTATTTCTGTGGAGGAATTCCTGATTATTTTAATTTTTTTGAATATTATAAAAATAATAATGGAGAAACTATAGCTGTTAATAAGGGTGAATTTAAACTTTCATTTAATCATTTTTTGTATGAAGAAAATTCTCATCTTGGAATGGTGATTTCTCCAATAATAATTTATATAACTTTTTATCTATTAAATTTAGAAAACAAATTTAAATTTATATTGTATTTAATTTCTTTCTTTATTTTTTTTGTATTAAGCTCAACAACATTATTACTAGGTCTAATAATTAATTTATTAATTTTAATATTTATTGTAATTTTAAAAAAAAAGATAAGTGGGATTTACAAATTAAGTTTTCTATTAATATTTACTCTCTCTATTTTTACAACGAGTAGTGAATGTACTCAAAGAATAAGCTCATTAATAAATTTATATTATAAAGATATTTTAATTGGTAAATTTTTAACTTCGTCAAAAAAAATTGAAAATAAAAACGCACAAGAAACTAATAATAAAAATTCAAATGGCACTTTAGTTTCTAGTGGTGAAAATTTGTCTGCTGAGGTTAATGCCCATGCTATAAAAGTGCTTATTAATTCAATCAAAAATAAACCTTTTGGCTATGGTTTTGATAATTATTATATAGCTTACAATGATTATCTTTTAGAACCACAGAATGAATTTTTTTGGAGAGTTGAAGGTTATAATAAAGGTGATGGTGGCAATAACTTTATAAAATTATTTTCGGAATTTGGGATATTTAGTTTAATAATTTTTATTATAATTATTTTATATATATTCGATAAAAAAATAAAATTTGAAAACAAAGTATTTTTTGTACCGTTCATAATTACACAATTTATTAGAGGAGCAGGCTATTTTAATGCTGGATTTAGTATAATTCTTCTAATGATTCTTATAGATTACATTAATACGAATTATTTAGAAAAAAAAATTTAAATGAAAGTTCTTCATATTACAAATGAGCTATCAAAAAAAAATTATAGCATTGCATCAATAATATTTTTTTTAACAGATAAATTATACGACCAAAAAAAAAATATATCAATTTTAGCAAGTAAAATTGATGAAAACTTATTTTATTCTAAATTAAAAAGTTATAGTAACTTACAATTAATTAAAATTTTTAGCTGGTTAAACATTTTTCTTTATTACAATGATTTAAAAAAAAAAAATAATATCAAATGATATAATTCATGTTCATGGTATATGGTCGCCAATTCAATTTTTTTCTATAATATTATCTATAAATAGTAATAAGAAAATAATTATACATCCTCACGGAATGCTTTTAAATGAAGCAGTTAGAAGTGATAATAGAATTAAATTTTTACTGAAAAAATTTACACTTTTTATTTTAAAAAGAATAATTGACTCAAATATTTTTTTTGTTTCTATTACAAATCAAGAAACATTAGCAATAAATAAGTATTTTCCAAAATCTAAAATTAAACAAATTTCTAACCCAATCCCTTTTGAAAAAAATGTTTTTGATTTAAATAAAAAGGAAAAAAAATTTGTTTATTTTGGAAGAATTCATCCTCATAAAAATTTATTATTATTAATCGATTCCTTTATTGCTGCAAATCTAAGTGAAGATTGGTCTTTAGAAATTTATGGAATTGAAGATGATGAAAATTATTTAAGACTTATAGAAAATAAAATTAAAAATTATAAAAATATTTCAATTATGAGTCCTATTTTTGGCTATGAAAAACAAAGAATAATGTACTCATCATGGGCAAATATATTGATATCCAAATCTGAAGTTTTGAGTTTATCAATTTTAGAATCTTCCTTATATGGTTTACCAACCTTAGTTAATAAAGAGATTGAGATTAAAAATTTTGGAGAAAGTATAATTCCTACAGATCTTAATATTGAAAATATCAAAGAAAATATAATTAAAATTTCAAGATGGAAAGTAGAAGAGAGAATTTACAAAGAGAAAAAAATTATAGAAATAATAAAAGATAAAACTTCCTTTGAAAAAATATCAAGTGAATATATTTCTTTATACAACCAAATTAATAATCCAGTTGAGAACTTTAGTGATCAATATTCTGAAATTACTAATAATAAAACTAGAAGTGAAATATCTTTCTTATCATTTAAGAAAAATTTTAATTTTTTATTGATGTCGACAACTTATATGTTCAATTTGATGTTTGCATCAATTTTAATTGTTACTTTGGTTATTATTGGAAAATATAGTATTGCTGGAGAATTAGGCTTAATTACAAGCTTTTGGCTTACAATAACTCAAATTTTTTCATCAAATATGAGAAGTATAATTGTTTCAGATAATAACGAATTTTATGCTCACCAGACTCTTTTTTATAGAATTGCATTTACGACAGTATCTTTAATAATGTTTTATTATTTTTCTACAAGTTTATTTAATTTTGAAAATACGAATTTGATATTTGCAATTTCAGCATTAGTCATGTTTCAGTGGATTAATGAAATGAATTTAGTACAGGAAGAGATTAAAAATAAAATTAATCTATTTAAATTTTTTTTAATTATAAATTTTTTTTTAATTATTATTTCTGCTGTCTTTCTTTATTTTGAACATTTAAATGCTTTAGTTTATTTATTTTATGGATATATATCTATACTTATAATTTCAATTCTAAGAAGTTTAATTAAAATTAAGTTTAAAAAATTTGATATAGAGCAAATTATAAAAATAAATTTGAAAAATATTGCTTTTTTATCTTCTTTCTCTTTAATTATTAGTAGTTTTGCTTGGAGAATAATTATATATTTAATCTTTGAAAAGCCACTTGCTGGTATATTTTTTGCTTGTTTTTCAGTTGGCTCTTTTCCTGGAACTTTATTTAATTCTGTAATTGGTCCAGCTTATGTAAGACAAAATATAATTTTATCTAGGACTATAAAAAATATAATTTATTTAACATTTATAATAGTCACAATTGCTGCAATTAGTTCAGCATATATGCTTATTATTGAAGAAAATAAAAATTTTCTTGGTTTTAACTTCATATTATTCACAGCATTAATATCTTTGATAGGATCCTATTTTATGAGCTATGCCATGTATTTGAGACATAAAAAAATTCAAATTTCTGCGCAAGAAAGATTTTATTTATTCAAACGAGATATTGTTTACGGTATGTCAATAATTTTTTTAATACCTTTATTATTTAATTTTGGTGGGACATACGCAGTTTCTTTTACTTTTTTAATTGCTGCTTCAATTGCAATATTTACATATTCAATTAATTTTAAAAAACGTGTTTATTAATTATAAATTCGAAATAATTTTTAGTTATGATAATTTATAAAAAAAATTATTATTTATTTTATCTTATTTTATTGACTATATTTATAGTTCTGTTTTCGTTTGGATTTTTAAATTATAATGGAAATAAATTAAATTACATCTCATTTTCACTAATCTCGTTTTATTTAATTTATTTTTCATTCCGCAAAGATACAAATTTTTTTGAGACTTTTTTTGGTATTTTCTTATGGTTAGGATTTTGGTTTAAGTTTACAATGATAATAGGATTTTCTGACGGGATTTTTAGAGAAGGTTCTGGTTTATTTGATTATAAAAGTAATTCTTTTGATGATGTAATTCAAATTTCACAAATAGGAATTTTAGGCTTTATATTTAGTGGATTCTTCAGACAAAAATATTTGTTTAAATACCCGATAAAAATTAAAAGTGATTTTAAATTTAATAATTTTAATAAAAATAGAAGATTGTTTGCTTGGATTATATTTTTGATTTTTTGTTGCTCAATAGCTTTAATTAATATTTTTTTTCAAATATATCAAAGAGGTTTAATTCCTTTGAATAATTATAATTTTATTTTCAGCGGCATTATCAAATGGTTATTGTTATTTGGTCTTTCTTCAATTGCAGCTGTATTTATTTTTTTAGAAATTAACTCACTAAAAAAAATTTATCTTTTTAGTTTATTACTTGTTTTTTTAGAGAGTTTGTTTAGTTACACTTCTATGTTGAGTAGAGGTATGATCTTTAACTCAAGCTCAATACTATATTCTTCTATAAAATATATAAAAACAAAAGGAATACAAATTAATTTAAAATTAATTATTAAATCTATATTAATACTTTTAGCACTATTTTATTTTTCAGTTATTTTGGTTAATGAAATAAGAAGTAAGTATTTTTATAAAGGTTTATCTAATATCGAAACCAAAAAAAAAATTTTAGAAATCAATCAAAATGATAATAATAATTTAAAATTTAGTATTCAAAATTCTGAATTCTTTTATTTAATTGTAAACAGATGGGTTGGAGTAGACTCACTTATGGCCGTATCTTCTAAAAAACATATACTTGGAAAAAGTTTATTTTTTGAATCTTTTAAAGAAAAGGCCGATGAAAATGAATCAACATTCTATGAAACAAAATTTAATATAGAAAATAAAGTACAGATAATTAAAACTAATTTTAAAGGAAATACATTGCCAGGTATATTGGCCTATTTGTATTATACAGGATCAATTTATTTTTTATTTTTTGGGATGTTTACATTATGTTTAATTGCTTCTTTAATTGAATTACTTGCATATAAATTTTCATATCAAAATATGATTTTTGCCGGATTGATCGGTCAAGTTATAGCTTTTAGATTTAGTCATTTTGGTTATTTACCTTCGAATAATTATTTGCTTTTTGGGTCAATTATTCTAACAATAATATTAGTTTTTTTCGCAAAATATTTTTTGATTAAACTTTCTAAAAGTAGAAATTAACAATTATGTTCATTTCAATAATTATACCAACGTATGATAGCGAGAAAAATATTAAAAATAATCTTAATTCAATTAAAAACCAATCATACAATAATTATGAATTAGTTATAATTGATAATTGCTCTAATGATAAAACTTTAGATATAATAAAAAGCTATAGATTTCCAAAAATAAAAATAATTTCTGAAAAGGATCATGGTATTTATGATGCAATTAATAAAGGAATTGATGCTGCCTCAGGAGATGTAATATCTATACTACATAGTGATGATTATTATTATGATAACAATGTTTTATTAAATGTTGTTAAAAATTTTAATTTAGAAAAATGTGATCTTATTTACTCTGACTTAATATATGTAAAAAAAAGCAATCACAAAAAAATCTTAAGATATTGGAAATCTAATAAATTTAAAAATGGGAAATTTTTAAAAGGATGGAGTCCACCACATCCTACCTTTATAGTTAAGAGAAATATCTATAATCGTTTTGGTAAATATATTTTGAAATATGGAAATTCTGCTGATATCGAATTGATGTATCGTTATTTGCAAATATATAAAATAAATTACAAATATATAAACCAAATACTAATAGTAATGCAATATGGTGGTAAATCAAATAATAAACTTTTAAATATTGTAGATCAAAATTTTCAGATTTTTAAAATTTTAAAAATTGAAAAAAAAATTATCAAAATATTTTATTTTATTTTTTTTAAAATTTTAAACAGGTTATCTCAATTTTTTTCAAAATCCAAAATTGTCAACGATAAGCCTAGATAATATAAATACAAAATTATATACAATTAAATTAAATTAATATAGAAGTCCTAGTTATTATGAAAGTAGCATTAATTTTTGGAATAACAGGACAAGATGGGTCATATCTTGCTGAATTTTTATTAAAAAAAAAATACAAAGTCATTGGGGTGAAGAGAAAATCATCTTCATATAACACTGAGAGAATTGACCACATATATGAAGACTCCAACGTTAAAAATTTCCATCTTATATATGGTGACCTAACTGACGGTTTGTCAGTTCAAAATATAATTAAATCTACGAAGCCAAATGAAATCTATAATCTCGCAGCACAATCTCATGTTGCTGTATCATTTAATTTACCCGAGTATACGTCTAATATTGATGCTTTAGGAACATTAAGGATTTTAGAGAGCATAAGATCTCTAAAATTAATTAAAAAAACAAAGTTTTATCAAGCTGGAACATCTGAAATGTTTGGAAAAGTTCAAGAGATACCTCAGAGTGAAAGGACGCCATTCTATCCAAGAAGTCCATATGCAGTTTCTAAGATTTACGCACATTGGATAACAAAAAATTATAGAGAATCTTATGGAATGTTTGCTTGTAATGGATTGTTATTTAATCATGAAAGTCCACGAAGAGGTGAAACATTTGTTACTAGAAAAATTTCAATTGGTCTCTGTAAAATAAAATTAGGTTTACAAAAAAAATTAATATTGGGTAATCTTAACGCAAAAAGAGATTGGGGACATGCAAAAGATTTTGTGAAAGCACAGTGGTTAATATTACAACAAAAAAAACCAGATGATTACGTAATAGCAACAGGGAAACAGTATAGTGTAAAACAATTTATAAACCTAGTGGCAAAAAAATTAAATATTAAAATAAGTTGGAAGGGAAAAGGGATAAAAGAAAAGGGTATAGATCAAAACGGAAAAGTGATTGTAGAATGTAGCAAAAAATACTTTAGACCATCAGAAGTTGATACATTACTTGGAGACTCAACAAAAGCAAGACGTGAATTAAAATGGAAGCCTGAAATAAATATAAAAATGTTAGTAGATGACATGGTTAATGGAGATTTAATTGCACTAAGTAATGATAAAAAAAAGTGATAAAATTTTTTTAGCAGGACATAAAGGTCTGGTAGGTTCAGCAATTTATAAACTTTTAATTAAAAAGGGTTATAAAAAGGTTTTAGTTCAAAGTAAAAAAAATCTTAATTTACTAGATCAAAAAAAAGTATCAAAATTTTTAAAAAAAAATAAACCCAAGATAGTTATAATTGCAGCTGCTAAAGTTGGTGGTATTAAAGCAAATAATACCTATAGAGCTGAATTTATTAGAGAAAATCTTGTTATCCAGAATAATCTTATTCATGGTAGTTTTGAAAATGGAATTAAAAATATCGTTTTTCTTGGTTCGAGTTGTGTATACCCAGTTAGCTGTAGGAGACCAATAAAAGAAAAGTATTTATTAAGTGGATTTTTAGAGCCAACAAATGAACCGTATGCGATAGCAAAAATCGCAGGTATTAAAATGTGTGAGAGTTATAATGCTCAATACAAGACAAACTATTTATGTTTGATGCCAACGAATACTTTTGGTCCTGGTGACAATTATAATCTACAAACTTCACATTTTATTCCAGCAATATTAAAGAAAGTTCTTTCAGCTGAAATAAACAATGTCAAAAATATTTTTTTATGGGGCACAGGTAAGCCAAAAAGAGAGATTATTTATGTAAAGGATTTAGCAGATGCTGTAATATTCTTTATGAATAAAAAGGTAAAACATAGTTTAATAAATATTGGGACCTCTAAAGAGATGTCAATTAAAGATTACACAAAAATAATTAAAAAAATACTTAAAGTAAATGTAAATGTTAAATTTGATAATAATAAAAAACTTGATGGAATGAAAAGTAAGGTTTTAGACACAAGTCTAGCCTTAAGCTACGGGTGGAAATCTAAAACTAGATTAGAAGATGCGATATTTGAAACTTATCATGATTTAAAAAAAAATATAAAAAAAATTAGATATTAAAAAAATGAAATTGAGCCTAAATAATAATAATAGGATAATTTATATTTTTTTATTTTTAATTATTATTTTAGGATTTTATCTTTGTTTTATTGGAGGATATGGATCTGATGAAGATACATTACCATTAATATACGTTTTTGAGCAAAGATTAAGTGTAGGAAAATTTGCATCTTCAAGATTTACTGGGTATCCAGTGCCAGAGATTGGGATCGGTTTTTTATCTTATTATTTAGGTAGTTGGGCAGCAAATTCTGTTACTTATTTATTTTTAATATTTGGAATATTATTTATTTATGAAGCTTTAAAAAATCAAAAAGTTAAAAATCACAATATATTCATTTTTTTACTACTATGTTTGTCAAATCCAATATTGTTTTTTGATAATCTTGAGCCAATTGATTATTCATGGGCGTTATTTTTTTATGGACTTGGATTATATTGTTTAAGAAAAAATTTATTTGAATTAACAGTTATTTTTTTTGGCATATGTATCGGATCAAGATTAAATTTTGTTGTTTTCGTAATATTATCCATATACTTTTTTCCTGCAATTTTACAAAATTTAAAATTAAATAGAAAAATAACTTTAATTCTATCATCTTTTTTTGTTGGTGGATTATTTTATGTTCCTATTTGGATGGAAAATAGTTTTGCATTAAATTGGCTTACAGCGGGTAGACCTCTGGAACAAGGTATTGAAGGATTATTTGCACGATTTACATATAAATCTTTCTTAGCTTTAGGAGGAATAATTATTATTTATATATTTTTTATTATCTATCGAAATAAATCAAAAATTAAAGATCTATATTGTTACAAATTTTTGATAACTGTAGTAATTTCCAATTTAATTATTTTTTTTTGGATACCAGCAGAGCTCTCTTATATACAGCTTTTTTTAATTTTAGTTTATTTTTTATTAGTCAATATAGCTAAAACTAATTTTATTTTTATACTGGCATTTTTAAATTTAACCACTTGGATTGTAAACTTAGATTTTGTAAAAATTGAACATAGATATGCAGATAAATGCAAACCAATACAAGCAGTAGGAGTTGATTTTGAGCCTCATTTTAAAGATGGTTATTTTTTGAAGTTCATAAAGACCAGAGATATGATTGAGTGCTGGGTACACGGAGAATCTGAACGAAATTCAAAAATACTGTCTGGAAAAGCTCTTAAACCTTAAATAATTCAAAATGATAATAACTTTTGCAGTTAATCTAATTATTAGCTCAATCATATTAGGATATGCTTATATATTTAAACTAATTTTTTTTAAAAAAAAAAATTTAGTCATTAAAAATTTAGATTTTGTTTATGGTTTTTTTCTTATTTGTTTAATAGCAATTTTTTTTAATTTTTTTTTACCAATTCTTTATCTTAAATACATTCTTTATATTATTGGCTTATCTTTTTTTCTTATTAGTGTTTATAAAAAAAAAATTGAAATAAATTTTTATATTTTAATTTTATTTCTTTTAATTTTTTCTTTTTTCACTTATTGGAATGGAAATAATGTAGACTCACCTGTTTATCATATACAAACAATCAATTGGTCTCATGATAAAAAAGTAACTTTTGGACTGGCGATTTTAGATTGGCACTATGCGATTAATTCTATATGGCATATTTTTTTATCTGCTATGCAAATCAAATTTAATGAATTTAGCTCTATTTATGTAATTTCATATATAATATTTTCATTTTCATTGACCGAGGCAATTGTATTAAAAAAAAAATATAATCTTAGTCAATTAACTTTATTTTTAAGTCTAAGTTTTTTATTATTTTTTAGTTTTATTCATCCTTATAAAAATGGAATTATATTTAATCATCTAGGGAATCCAGAGGTGGATACTGTTGCTATGATATTTTTCATTATAACAGGATATTTATTCCTAAAATATCTTGAGTTAAAAGACGAGGAGACTTTTAAATTATTATTACTATATTCAATGATGTGTCCATTAATTAAACTTACTTACATAGGTTCAGTTTTTTTTCCTTTAGCTGGATTAATTTATAATAAATTGAGATATAGGTTAATAATTAATAAAGTATCGTTCCTTGGTTTATTTTTAATTTTTTTGTGGTCATTAAGAAATTTAATACAAAGTTCATGTTTTTTGTTTCCATTTCAATTTACTTGTATAAAGACTAAATGGTCACTAGCACCTGAGCAGGTATTATTTTATTTAAACCAAACCAAGAGTTTTGCAAGAGATACAAGGTTAAGGGCAAAATATAATGATTTTGATCATACAATATATAGTTTTGACTGGTTTCTTCCATGGTTTAAAGATTATTTTATTAATGATGCATTTTTAAAAATAAGTTTATTCATATTAATAGCATCAATAATTTCTTACATAATTATTCAAATAACTAATATTTTGAAAAATAAAATAAATCACTTTAAAAATATTATAATATTTTCGATTATTTTATTTGTGATCAATTTTATTATTTGGTTTCAAGCACCCGAGATAAGATTTGGTTGGGGCATATTAATTTTTTTTCCATGTTTATTTCTATCAATATTGTTAATAGAATTTAAAAAATTTGAAATTATTTTTAAAAAATTTTCCAATCTTTGTTTAATTATTTTAAGTTTATCAATGCCATTAAAAAATTTAAGCTATTTAAAATTAAGTGATTTATATATTCCATTCAACAAATCTTTTAATTATGATCAAATAATCGAATTGTTTGAAGTAAATGGTTTAAAAATTTATAGAAGTAAGAACTGGATGTGTGCAGATTTTACTGGATTGTGCGTAAATAAACCAAAAAAACATTATAATTTGAAATTTAACAATGGTTATTTATTTATATCCACGAATGATTATGAAACATTTTAAATATTATTTGATAAATTTTACTTATAACAAAGCTTTAAATCACTATGATGAGGAATATTATTAAAATTGACTTAAACAATATTGGTATATTTCTTTTAATTTTTTTGCCTGCAGCTTTGGTAGCTGGGCCATTTTTAGCAGAGGTAATAATAAATTTTATAGCTATAAAATTCTTAATTGAGAATCTAAAGAGTAGAAATAATTCATATCTAAAAGATTAT
>MDTD01106455.1_pt1 | contig 23648 bp, 20 predicted proteins | sample 811221 | NCBI WGS metagenome assembly MDTD01 (sample SAMN05326646, study PRJNA326480) | marine metagenome | isolation source: seawater | place: Pacific Ocean: South West | collected 2011 | reverse complement strand
CATCGCCCGGGCGTACGACATTCCGGTCTTCCACGTCAACGGATTCGATCCGGACCTGTGCGTCCGCGTCATGCTGCTCGCCTTCGAGTTCCGCCAGCGGTACCAGCGCGACGTGGTCATCGACCTCTACGGCTACCGCAAGTACGGACACAACGAGACCGACGAACCCGCCTTCACCCAGCCGAAGATGTACGAGGCGATCAAGCGGATGGCGCCGGTCGTGAAGCAGTACGCAGACGCCCTGCTGGACGAGGGCGTCATCACCGGCGACGAGTACGAGTCGGCCCGCAGCCGCATCCAGAACCTGATGGACGAGTCGCAGGAACGCGTACGCGAGCAGCCCGTCGAACCCGCACCCCCCGCCTTCGACGACCAGAGCGCCTGGGCCGGGTTCTCGGAATCCTACGACTGGACTCCGGTGGAGACCTGTGTCCCCCGCGAGCAGCTCGACAAGGTCGCCCGCTGCCTGGGATCCGTTCCCGAAGGGTTCATCCCCCACCGCAAGCTCGAACGACTGCTGCAACAGCGCGGCAACGCCATCGAGCAGGACGAACCGATGGACTGGGCGATGGGCGAACTGCTGGCCTACGGCACCCTGCTGGCCGAAGGCACGAGCGTACGGCTGACCGGCGAAGACGTCATGCGCGGCACCTTCTCGCATCGGCACGCCGGACTGTTCCACGCCGAGAGCGGCGAGGAGTTCGTCGCCCTGAACCACATCGACGAATCGCAGGCCCGGATCTGCATCCACAACAGTCCCGTGACCGAAGGCGGCTGCATCGGATTCGAATACGGCTACTCCCTCGGAGACCCCAATATGCTCGTGGTGTGGGAGGCCCAGTTCGGGGACTTCGCCAACGCGGGCCAGGTCTTCTTCGACCAGTTCATCGCGTCCGCCGCCCGCAAGTGGGCCCGCTACAGCGGCCTGACCATGCTCCTTCCCCACGGGTACGAGGGGCAGGGCCCCGAGCACTCCTCGGCACGCCTGGAGCGATTCCTCCAGCTCTCGGCCAATGACAACATGGAGGTCGTGAATCCGACCACGCCGGCCCAGATCTTCCACCTCCTCCGGCGGCAGATGCGGCGGACCTTCCGCGTCCCGCTGATCATCTGCAGCCCCAAGAGCCTGCTCCGGCACCCCGCCGCCCGTTCCCCCGTGTCGGAGTTCGAACACGGCCGGTTCCAGCACGTCATCGACGACCCAACGATCAAGGATCTCGCTTCGGTCGACCGGGTCCTCTTCTGCTCCGGCAAGGTCTACTACGACCTCATCGCCCACCGGGAGAAGGTCGAGGCCGCCCACGCCGCCATCGTGCGGGTCGAACAGCTCCATCCGTTCCCGATCGAGGACATCCGGACGATCCTCGCACGCTACGATGGAGTCGAGAAGATCACCTGGGTACAGGAGGAGCCGCGGAACATGGGCGCCTGGACGTACATGAACGAACTGTTCACCGAAGAGTTGGGAACCGATCTCCGGTACGTCGGCCGACCGGCCAACGACTCACCCGCCGTCGCCTCCACGAAGATGCACGCCTCCGAGCAGTACCGGCTCGTGGTGGAGGCCATCGGCATCGACCCTGCGATCAACACCAGCCACTGACCCGGAGCAACTCGTCCCATGGCCGTTGAAATCGTCATCCCCAGTCTTGGCGAATCGATCACCGAAGTCCGACTCGGACGCTGGCATCGCGCCGAGGGAGACTGGGTGGAGAAGGATGAAATTCTCGTCGAGATCGAATCCGACAAGGTGACGCAGGAGTTCCCCTCACCGGCCGCCGGCGTGCTCCACGTCACCGAGGAGGAAGGCACCGACCTTCCCGTGGGAGCGGTGATCGGTTCGGTGGACACCGAAGCGGAACGCCCCGCGCAGGCGGACCCCGCCCCCGCGGAACCGTCGGCCACCGTCTCCGAACCGGTCTCCACCCCCGCCGCCCGGGTCGAGGATGCGACCGAAGCGGCTTCTCCGGTGCGGGTCACTCCCCTGGCCCGCAAGGTCGCGGAGGACCGCGGCGTGGACATCGCTTCCGTGCCCGGCACCGGACTGCACGGCAAGATCACCAAGTCCGACGTGCTGTCGGCGACCGACGCCCCCGCCTCCGCGGCCCCCATCATCGCCGGCGACGGCGCGCTGCAGCGCGGCGAACGCCGGACCCGGATGTCCAAGCTCCGCCAGCGCATCGCCGAGCGCCTCGTGCACGCCCAGCGGACCGCGGCGATGCTGACCACCTTCAACGAAGCGGACATGTCGCACGTCATCGCCCTCCGGAACGCCCACAAGGAGGAGTTCAACGACCGCTTCGGGGTGAAGCTCGGCTTCATGTCCTTCTTCATCCGGGCTGCGGTCTCGGCCCTCCACAAGTACCCGCTGGTGAACGCCTTCATCGAGGGCGACGAGGTCGTCGAACACGACTACGTCGACATGTCGGTCGCCGTCGGCACCGACAAGGGGCTCGTCGTTCCCGTGATACGCAACGCGGACCGACGATCCTTCTCCGAGATCGAGACCACGATCATGGATCTGGCCGGCAAGGCACGGGAAGGCCGGCTCGGCATCGACGACATGACCGGCGGCACCTTCACGATCTCCAACGGCGGCGTGTACGGGTCGATGATGTCGACTCCGATCCTGAACCCGCCGCAGTCGGGAATCCTCGGACTGCACCGCATCCAGAACCGCCCGATCGAGGATCCGGACAACCCCGGACAGATCGCCCTGCGTCCCATGATGTACCTGGCCCTGAGCTACGACCATCGCATCGTGGACGGAGCCGAAGCGGTCGGCTTCCTCGTGCACCTCAAGCAGTGCATCGAGCATCCCGAGCGGCTGCTGCTGGACATGTGAACGGTCAGGTGACCGTCGGATCTCCAAGGATGGCCAGGACGAGTATCACCAGCAGGTAGCCCGCCCAGAACAGCAGTTGCAGCGTGCACAGCACGACGCCGATGATGCTGCAGACCAAACCCGCGGTCACCATGCCCTTGCCGTCGTGGTGGGGATTGGCCGCCAGATCCCGCTGCCCCTTGCGTGCGTAGACGATGCCGATGATCCCCAGCACGAGTCCGACCACGAAGCAGCCGCTGAGCACCAGGCTCAGGATGCCCAGCACGAGGCCGACCGTGGCGGCCGGAGTCAGAATGCGAGGTGGTGACGTCGGCTGTTCCACGCCCGTATCCTACTGACATCATGACGACCCCCGTTCACATCCCCGTCCTGCTCGACGAATGCATGACGCTGCTGGCCCCCGCTCCCGGCCAGGTGGCCGTCGACTGCACGGCGGGCCGGGGAGGGCACGCCGAAGCCCTCGCCAGGACGCTGGGCCCCACGGGAACGCTCGTGCTGCTGGATCTGGACGAAGGCAATCTACGGGCCGCCCGCCAACGGGTGGAGGCGGCGGCAACGGGCGTGACCCTGCATACGGTCCACGGCAGTTTCGGACTCGTGCATCGCACCATCGAGGATCTGGGGCTCCGGGCGGATCTGGTTCTGGCCGATCTGGGCTTTGCCTCGACCCAGATGGACGATGCGACTCGGGGCATGAGTTTCAGCCAGGACGGCCCTCTGGACATGCGTTTCGACACCACCAGCGGCCGTTCGGCCGCTGAAGTGGTGGCGACTGCCTCCGAGGCGGAACTCGCGGACCTGATCCACACCTTCGGAGAGGAGCCACTCGCCCGTCGGATCGCCCAAAAAGTTGTACGAGCCCGCGAGGAGCAACCGATTGAAACTACGGGTCAATTGACGCGAATCGTTCGCGAAGCCTACGGTCGCCGGGCGGCGACATCTCGAATGGAACCTGCGACCAGAACCTTCATGGCTCTTCGGATCGCAGTCAACGACGAACTGGTGGCTCTGGATGCCCTCCTGGCCGCCATCACCCACGGGGCGGAGGCGACGGCCTCCGGTGGATGGCTGAGGTCGGATGCCAGGATCGGCATCATCAGCTTCCACAGCCTCGAAGACCGCCCGGTCAAGAAGGCCTTCGCGGACCTGCAGCGGCGGTCGCTCGTCTCCCACCTCGCCAAGGGCCCGGTTCGGGCCACGGCGGAGGAGGAGCGGGCCAATCGACGGAGTCGATCCGCCAAGCTCAGAGTCGTGGAACTGACCTGAACAGGGGCGCCTCCCGCCCGGTGACGCACGGATGCACACCGCAGGGACTCCAAGGCGTCACACACCCCCACCGCCGGTGAGGGGATTCAGGGGCGCCGCACCCGCGGCCGGCAGGGACGCTGGCAACGATGAGTCGTGAAAACAAACTTGCTCTGATCATTGGATTCGGCCTCGTACTCTTCGTCGGTGTGCTGATCTCGGACCATCTCTCGGAGGCCAGCCGTCAGGTCACCGCCGACCTCGCAATGGCCATCGATCCGCTGGTGGACGAGGACGCCGACGCCCCCCTGGTCGAGTTCGGTCCCGCGGAACCGGTGGTGGTCGCCGCGGATGAACCGGTCGAAGTCCCCTCCGGACTGCAACTGCACGTCGTGGAGGAGGGCGAAACGCTCCGCACGATCGCCGGCTCCTGGTACGGCGACGAAGCGATGGCGATGGCGTTGGCCTCCCACAACAACCTGCCCGATCCCAACCGCCTCGTGGTCGGCACCCGCCTGCTCATGCCCACCCCGGATCCAGGGCCTGCCCCGGTTCGAACCGTGACCATGGGACAGACGAACGCCCCACCGCAGCCGACCGCCCGCCCCGAACCGCTCGAGGTCTACACCGTCCAGCCCGGGGACACCCTGTCCCAGATCGCCCAGAAGCTCTTGGGCAGTTCGCGGGATACCGAACGACTGTTCGAGATGAACCGCGATGTCATCGGCAACATCGATGCCCTGCAGGTCGGAATGGAACTCCGCTACCCACGTTCCTCCAGCTGATCCGGAAGCCGCCACGTGTTCGCCAAGCTCATGACCATCATCCTCGTCGCCACCTGCATCGCACTGGCGCTGCTTGGGTTCCGCCAGCAACGATTGGCCATCGTGCATGAGATGGTCGACACGCACCGGCTGCTGATGGAACAGCGACGGACCATGTGGACCACCCGACAGCGGATCGCCGAAGCCTGCCGGGCCCCGGCCCTCAAGGAGTGGCTGGCTGAGGATCCCACCCGATGGCTCGCCATCAACCGCCCCTGGACCGTCGTTCCCGTCGGAACACAGGACCAGCCGTGAACGAATCGCCTCCCCCGCGAACCTGGCAGCACCATCGGCTCGACAGCTGGACCGCTCTGCTGCTCATTGGGATCGCGGCCGTCATGGTGGTGTGCATCGGACGGGTCGTGCAGTTGAAGCTGACCCCGGACCAGCGACTGGCCAGCGCCGCGGGCTCCCCCTTCTCCACCCGGGTGGAGCCGGCGCGACGCGGCGACCTGCTCGATCGGCGTGGACGGGTCATCGCCACGACCACGCTGGGGCACCGCGCCTTCGTGGACCCCGCGACGGTGGAGGACCTGGCGACGATTGGCGTCGATCTCCAGGAACTCATCGGCCTCGACCCCGTCGAGGTCGACCGACGAGTGGCTCCCCGCCACGGCTCCCGCTTCGTACCGATCAGCGGCATTCTCGAACCGTGGCAGGTCGAACGCATTCGACGCAGCGGACTCGACGGCGTCGGGCTCGAACCGCGTCTGGTCCGGCACTATCCCCAGCAGGACACGGGAGCCCAGCTGATCGGGCTGGTCGGATTCGAACACACCGGCCTGGGAGGCGCCGAGCATCTTCTGGACGACGACCTCGCCGGCTCCGAAGGCCGCATGACCTACCTTCGCGATGTGCGACGCCGCCCGCTCTGGATCAATCCCGAGACCTTCCGGCCCCACGAGGACGGCACGGACTGCCGACTGACGATCGACATGGTCATTCAGCGGCACGTGGAGGAACGTCTCGAAGCGGAGATCGTCGCCCGCAACGCGGCGGGCGGACGCGTCGTGGTCCTGGATCCCGCGACGGGTGAACTGCTGGCGATCGCGGATCTCGTGAACCCGGACCGCACGCCGCGCGAAGGAGATCCCGCCCCCGAGACCGCACCCCCAGACCCGAGACTCGCCCGCAACCGTTGCGCCACCGACCCCTACGAACCCGGGTCCACCTTCAAGCCCTTCGTGTGGGCATTCGCCACCCAGCAGGGCGTGGTCACCCCGTCGGAGATCCTCGAGACCCCCGACGGCACCCCCCACCGGACCCGCAGCGGACGTCGCATCCGCGACGTCCACTACTACGGCCGATCGAGCTGGGAGAAGGTCCTGGTCAAATCGATGAACAGCGGCATGGCCATCGTCGCCGAACGGCTGGACACGGATTCGATGCAGTCGTGCATCAGTCGGTTCGGGTTCGGAACCCGTACCAACTGCGGACTTCCGGGCGAGACGGCCGGCCTCGTCACGAGCAGCCGCGACTGGAGTTCCTACACCCAGGTCTCCGTCTCCATGGGCCACGAGATCGGCGTGACGCCGCTGCAGATGGTCCGCGCCTTCAGCGTGTTCGCGACCGACGGCAACCTGCCCGCGCTGCACCTGCTCGCGCACGGCGGGCACGACCCCTCCCCTCGGGTGCAGCACCGGATCCTCGATCCCGGCATCGCGAGATTGACCCGACTGACGATGCGCAAGGTGATGACCGATGGAACGGGACGTGCGTGCCAGTCCGACTGGTACCAGTTGTTCGGCAAGTCGGGCACCGCGCAGCTGCCCAAGGCCACCGGCGGCGGCTACCACGAGGATCGGTACATCTCCAGCTTCATCGCGGGCGCTCCGCTCGAATCACCGCGGCTGGTGGTGCTGTGCGTAATCGAGGATCCCGACAAGCGGATCGGTCCCTACTACGGTGGCCGGGTGGCCGGACCGGTGGTCCGTGACGTGCTTGACCATGCATTGGCGTATCTGGGGGTGACACCGGATATGGACGAGGTGGAAGGCTTCCCCGACCTGCTGGCCGAGCACCGCACCGCCGATCCGTGATCAGGCCGCGATGCGGAACTGCTTCATCTTCTTGTAGAGCGTCGTCCGGTCGATCTGGAGTTGTCGGGCCGTGGCCCCCCGGTTCCAGTCATTGGCTTCCAGAGCGGCGACGATGATGCGACGCTCCGGCTCCAGCAGGGCTTCACGCAGCGGACGACCGTCCACGTGATCCCGGTTCCGGGACGGACCCGAAAGCCACGTGACCGCCCGGTCGACCGCGAGTCGCCACCGGGCCGCTTCGGCCCGGACCTCGAGTACATCGATGAATCCGAAGCGCAACGCATCCACCACGGCATCCACACCGGGATCGTCGGCCATCGCCACCATGGCGTGGCCCGAACCGGATCGCCGGAGTTCCCGAAGCCCTTCGTAGTCCACTCCCGCCGACGCATCGACGAAGAGCATGCACGGCGCACTCCGAAGTGCCGCCAGATGCAGTTCCATCTCCGCAACGGACCGAACCGGCAGCAGGACGTCCACCGACGATCGCAGCACGCGATCGCCGACATCCGCGAGGCCGGTCGGAGGAGACTGCACGATCGCGATGGCGGAGGGTGTCCTGATCATGCCGCCTGCTTCGCAACGGGCAGCGTGGCCTGGATGGTGGTTCCGTGTCCGAACGGCACTCCACGCAGACGGAGTTCACCCCCGAGCTCACCGATGCGCTGACGCCACCGACCGAGATCACGGATGGAATAGCTTTCACGACCGGCCTGGGCCGAGTCCTCGATGCTGATGACCAGTCGGTCCTGGGCATCGACCGCCGCCGTGACGGCGACGTTGCGCTCGGATGCGGACGCGACCGGGGCCGAGAGCGCCTGCTCGACCAGACCCAGCAGAATCGAGCCGCCCGCACTGAAGGGAACCGTACGGAGGGACGGAGCAAACTGTCCGGTGATGCGGATGCCGCGCAACCGCGCAGTGCGTGCCATGCCGTGCAGGCCCGCCTTGACCCGATCAGTGAATCCATCTTCGGGCTGCATCACCGCGGCTTCCGATTCGAGTTCGCCGGCCAGATGATCGATGTGCGTGGACATCATGTCCCGCAATCCAACGAGCAGATCCATGGCGAGATTCCGCTCGGAAGCGGGCAGGGTTTGGAGACCGCGTTCGACCTGATCCAGACTCTGCAAGCCGGCGACCAGGTCCCTGTGCATTTGCCGTGTGTTCTTCATGCCCCTGCCATCGGCCCGGCGGACCCGCGTCTGAATCCGGGGGTTGGATTTGGGCAACATTGACCGGCAAGCATCCATAATATTGTTAAGAAGGTTCTCCGGGGCGGATTCTGGCCTCCGAGCCGTGAGGCGTGCCCTATCAGGCCGAAATTGGTGTCCCAATCCGGAAACTAGTTCTTGGATTGGCCCGGAGTGACCGGTAGTTTGAATGCAGGCATCGCCGGAGAGGTTTTGGAGGAGAGACCTTTTCGGCGATGTTGCTTTTGGAGTCCGACCGGAAGTGGTTGGTCACCAAGCACTTGCTACGGCATCAACGAAACCGAAGCGGACGTCCGGTGAGCCCGACAGCCTCTCTGAGGACGGTCATCACGACGAATCCGATGACCGCCAGCAGTCCGAAGGACAACGCCGGTGCGATCATCCCGAAGGCGGCGAACCAGGATGCTCCGTAGATGCAATGCCACAGGGCACCGTAGCGACGCAGCTTTTCCGCCCCCGCCCGACGGTCCATCGCCGTCCGGTGCTTTCGCCACAGGACGAACATGCCTCCGATCCCCGCCGCCACGGGCCACACCAGCCCCCACGCGGAAAGATGATCCGGCCACAGCACGCCCGCCCGGTACCACCCCAACCACCCGACCACGCCGCTCCAGAAGATCCAGCCGGCCGTGATCCCCACGAGGGCCTGACCGGTGATCCGGGGGCGCTTGTCCTCCAGCAACGAGATTCCCAGAGCCACGGCCATGGCGTGGGTCATGCTCAGCCAGATCGGCAGCAGGATCGGGAAGCTCGGATCCGGAATGAGCATGTGCGTCGCATGCACCAGACCGATGGTCACGATGCCCACCGCAGGCAGAAATCGTCCCAGGGTGTTGTAGAAGAGCAGCATCACCGCCACGAGCATCGTCATCCAGACCGACCACGATCCCAACCCCATCGCCCCCACCATCGCCATCAGCAGTGCACAGCCCGTGATGACCACGGCCTGTCCCGGCGCGATCCGACCGGTGGGGATCGGACGCTCGGCTCGGAAGGCCGAATCACGACGCACATCCAGCACGTCGTTCAGCGAGGCTCCGTAGGCGAAGAGCCCCAGAGCGACCACCAGAGCGGCCCCCAGGGCCAGCGGCAGCGTCGGCAACCCCTCACTCCCCGTCCAGTCCAGCCCGATCCCCCCGGACGGGTACGTCTGCAGCATCCAGATCAGCACGATCATGAACCACAGATCGCTCACGGCACCGAAGGCGACACTGAGACGGGTCAGTTGAAGGGCGGTCATCACTCGTTCGAACATGGGACGCATCGATCCACCTCGGGGCGGGGCCATTGCGGCCACCGGTTCTCCCCTTGTACCATCAAGGATCCGGAAACGCCGCCATGAAGCACCAGCCCGCCAATCCGACCGTACCCGACGCCAGCGATCTGCGGATCGCCGTCGTCACCAGTCGGTACTACGAGGAGGTCACCGCGGCCCTGCGTACCGGGGCGACCAAGGCATTCACCGAATGCGGCGGTGATCCCGAACGACTGCTGCATCTGGAATCCCCCGGCACCTGGGAACTCCCCGTCCTCTGCAGCGCCCTGCTGCGTACCCCCGACTCCTTCGATGCGGTGGTCGCAATCGGCTGCGTCATCGCCGGAGAGACGTCGCACGACCGATACATCAACAGCGGCGTCTCCGACGCGTTGGCCCGCCTGGCGGTCCGGACCTCCACACCCGTCGCTTTCGGGGTGCTGACCTGCAGCTCGATGGAGCAGGCCCTCGCCCGCGCGGGCGGCGACGTCGGAAACAAGGGACGGGAATCCATGCTGGCCGCGATCGATGCCGCCGCCACGATCCGCTCGCTCGATCGCCCGGAAGCCACTACATGAAGATCACCCGAAACACCCGTCGCAATGCACTGACGGTCCTGTACCAGCTGGACTGCGGCTCGACGATCGACGACCCGGACCTCCGCACCAGCCTCGACCACTCGGACGACGACGACCGGCCGGGCGGCATCGGCGAGGAGGCCGAGCGGCAGCTCGGCTACGACCTGGCGTGTTCGATCTGGGCGCACCAGAAGGAAGCCGACGAGTGCATCGCCGCCCTCACTCCGGAATGGCCCACGCATCGGCAGCCGATCATCGACCGGAACCTGCTCCGCATGGGCTGGTTCGAGATCACCACCGACCGGACGCCGCCCAAGCTGGCCATCAACGAGGCGGTCGAACTGGCCCGGGAATACAGCACCACCCAGTCCTCCCTCTTCGTCAACGGCGTGCTGGACCGGATCTACCACGGTGGTCGCACGGAAGACGAGGAAGTGCCCACGCCCAACGCGGACGTGGAGAGCTGAGCATGGGCCTCTTCTCCAGCACCCTTGGCGCGCTGAAGCGGGGCCTCGGCCGGACGAATGCCGTGCTCGGCACCGGTCTCGTGGCCAGATTGCGGGGGCGCGACCTCGATGCGGAACTGGTGGACGAGATCGAATCGCACCTCCTTCGCAGCGACGTCGGAGTCGCTTCGACGCAGGCCGTCGTCGAGACCCTCCGCAGCGGAATCAAGCGGGGTGACAAGCAACGGGGAGAGGACGCCGTCGAGTTCCTCAAGTCCCAGCTCGTCTCCCGGTTCGACGGCGCGGACTTCGAACTGCGTTCCGCGACGGAAGGCCCCACGGTGATCCTGGTCGCCGGCGTCAACGGCGTCGGCAAGACGACCAGCATCGCCAAACTGGCCGCGTCGATGAAGGCGGACGGACGGCGGGTGATGCTGGCGGCGGGCGACACCTTCCGGGCCGCCGCGGCCGACCAACTGGCCACATGGGCGGAACGTCTCGACGTGGACATCGTCCGCGGCCACGACGGCGCCGACCCCGCCTCGGTGGTCTTCGATGCCATCGATGCCGCCAAGGCCCGCGACATCGACACGCTGCTGGTGGACACCGCCGGACGGATGCACACCGAGGACGGTCTCATGCGTCAACTGGAGAAGATCCGGGGCATCCTGGATCGACAGTGCCCCGGAGCCCCCCACGAGGTGCTGCTCGTCCTCGATGCCACCCAGGGGCAGAATGCCCTCGTCCAGGCCCGGCAGTTCAACGAGGCCATCGCGGTCGACGGCATCTTCCTCACGAAACTCGATGGAACCGCCCGGGGAGGCATCGTGGTCGCAATCTGGGACGAACTCCGGATCCCCGTCAAGCTCGTCGGACTGGGGGAACGTCCGGAGGACGTCGCCGCCTTCGAGCCGGAGGTGTTCGTCGAGGCCATGTTCGCCGAAGTCGATGAGCCGGTATGATTCAACCGTGCGAACGGTAACGGGATCCTCCCACCATCCCCTGTCCCGCCTGATCCTGCTGGCTTTCTTCCTGATTGCCGCGGTGGTCACGTCCGCCCGGGCCGACGTCTCGACTCCCCGATCGTTCTCCGGCGATCGCCTGAGCAGGGTCGTGCTGCCCGTCGAACCCCGAACCGGTGACATCAACCTGAACGCCATGCGGGCCAATGCATGGTCCGTCGACGATACCAAGCGGCTGGTGCTCCAGGGCGACGTGCTGATCCAGATCGCAGGATTCACCTTTGCAGGCGAGACCGCCATGGTCTGGCTCAACCGGATCCCCAGTGCGGACGGACTCATCAACCAGATCGCCGTCTGGATCCCGGATGCGTGGAGTCCGACCAGCGAGGCCGGACGGGGCCCCAAGGGACGCAACCTGCTGATCGTCGGCAGCGCCCGCGGCGACGCCAATCTCAACGTCGCCCTGATGATCGAGAAGCCCGCGGCGAACACCGCTCTGATTCGACGCGCCGAACGGAGACTGGCCGAATACCTCGACAGCCTGCAGACGGGAACCGCCGCGCTGGCCCAGTACCCCAAGGTGCTGGGGCCGGCCGAAGTTCCCGAGTTCGTCCCCACTCCCGGCGGCTCGCTTCCCGAGGAGCGGGTCGCGCCGCAGCGTTCGACCGCGACCAGACGCCCCTGGCTTCGTCGGTCCGGCGGAGTCGTCTCCTTCTCGGCCCGGAACGTGAAGCTGGAGACCGGTGACGACGAGAACATCCTGATCACCGACGGCAACGTGGTGCTCGACTACCGGCCCGGCTCCGGCCAGAGCAACATCCGCTTGTCGGCCGAACGGGCGGTGGTCTTCATGGAACCCGGATCGGTGCGGGATCTCGCCTCCCGACAGCTCGGAATGGACGAGATCCGCGGCGTGTACCTGGAAGGGGCCGTCAAGGCGGAGTCGGACAAGGACGACTACGTGGTCCGCGCCCCGAGGATGTACTACGACTTCCAGACCGACCAGGCCATCATGCTCGACGCCGTGCTGCGGACCTACGACCGCAAGCGATCCCTGCCCGTCTTCGCCCGGGCCGCCGAAATGCGGCAGATCGCAGAGAACCAGTGGAGTGCCAAGCAGGTCACGGTGTCCTCGTCCTCCTTCGCGACCCCCACCCTGGCCATCGGCGCAAACTCCGTCGTGGTCGATCAGGTGCCCGGCGGACTCAGCGAGACCGGCAAGGAGGTCGAAGGTGAACTCTCGATCGATGCCCGCGGAAACACGCTCGAAGCGGGCGGATTTCCGCTTCTGTGGTGGCCCCGGTACAACGGACCGATCACCACCATTCCGCTGCGCGGCGTCCGGGGCGGCTACGGCCAGTACGAAGGCGCCGTTCTGGAGACGACCTGGGACCTCTACGCCCTCGCGGGATGGGAACGTCCCCGGGGATGGGATCTGACCTTCGACGTCGACGGCTATTCCGAACGGGGCATCGGCGCGGGCATCGACTGGGAGATCAACACCGCCGACAACCAGACAGCGCTCGACCTCTACGCAATCAAGGACAGCGGCACCCAGCGGACCGACACGGGAATCACCATGGAGGTTCCCGAGGACTACCGGTACGCCGCCCTGTGGGAACAGACGCTCAAGCTCAGCGAGTCCTGGCTGCTGCAGAGCCAGCTGTCGTACATCTCAGATTCCACCTACATCAGCGCCTGGCGCGACGACTGGTACGAGGACCGCAGGGAGTTCGAGACTAGCCTGTACCTGAAGAGCGAATCCGCCAACACCGCGTTCACGGTGCTCGCGAAGTACGCCCTCAACGACTTCATCTCCAACAGCTGGCTGATGGCCTCCCCGGGATACCAGGTCAACAAGCTGCCGGAGGCAACCTACCGCCGGTTCGGAGACTCCCTGTTCGGGGACACGCTGACGTGGTCCAGCCAGTACAACGCCTCCCGAATGCAGATCGTGGTGCCCGACGGAACTCCGGCCAACAGCGGACTGCGAAGCCAGACCTTCACGAACCCCGGCGGCGGACCGTTCGGCGACGACCAGCCGATCGCGACCGCCGCCCGGTACCAGGGGCTTCGGCAGGCATGGGTGAATCGGGTCGGAACCCGGCAGAACCTCTCGATGCCCATGCAGTGGGGCGCCTTCAACATCACGCCGTTCGCCATGGGGCAGATCGTGTCCTACTTCGAGGACGACACCGACAACGGAGCCGAGGACTCGCGCCACCAGTACTACGGGAGCGGCGGCGTCCGAATCAACACCGTGCTCCAGCGGGTGTTCAACGACGTGCGAAGCGATCTGTTCGACCTGCATCGCCTGCGGCATCTCGTCGAACCCTACTTCGTGGCGTGGTACGCGGGTTCCAACTACGACGAGCTGGACGCCCCCATCTACGACCCCCTGTTCGACAATCTGTCCACCGGTGGACTGGTCCGGTTCGGCCTGCGGAACACCCTGCAGACGCAGCGTGGTGGCCCCGGACGATGGTACGACGTCGACTGGCTGACGCTCGACGCATCGGTGGTCCTCAGCACGGACAACGAGGAGAGCCGCTTCCCCACCCCCCAGTTCTTCGACTGGGAACCCGGCTACTCGCAACTGGGCAACTTCGTCGAAGGCAGCTACACCTGGCAGCTCAGCGACAGTCTGGCCCTGGTGGGCGAGGGCATCTGGGACCTCGACGAGGACGACTTCATGCGGGCCGCGACCGGCATCGAACTGAATCACTCCCCCCAGTTCAGCAGCTTCGTCGAATACCGCTACTTCAACGTGACCGAAACGAAGCTGCTCGCCTTCGGTGGCAACTACGAGATCTCCGACAAGTACCGCGTCTCGCTGGTGCCCCAGTGGGACTTCGTACGGGACGACTTCCGATCCGTCAACGGCTCCGTGGTCCGGTCGTTCCCCGACTTCGACCTGATCTTCTACGTCGGATACAACCAGATCCGCGACGAGACGCAGGTCGGCGCCCAACTGGGCCAGATCAACTACTGATCGGCGGAACCGGACCGTTCGCCCGCTCCTGCCGACGACCGAAAATGATCGCATGCAGTCATTGACCGAGATTCGAACCCTGCTGACCGAACGCGGCCTGGCGCCACGGCGGCGATTCGGACAGAACTTCCTGCATGATCACAACCAGCTGAAGCGGCTGGTCGATGCGTCCGGCATCCGGGCCGGAGACCGGGTGCTCGAAGTCGGGCCCGGCACCGGGACGCTGACCGAAACCCTCGTCGAAGCCGGCGCCGGGGTCGTCGCCAGTGAGATCGATCCGGGCCTCGCCGACCTGGTCGAGGAACGCCTCGGAGACCGGATCACGCTCGTGCGGGGAGACTGCCTCGGTCGCGGCCGACGACTGGCCCCCGAACTGCAGACGGCACTCGGCGAGGAACCGTTCACCCTCGTGGCGAACCTCCCCTACCAGATCGCCAGTCCACTCATGATCGAGCTCCTGCTGCGACACCCCAACTGCCTCGGCCAGTTCGTGACCATCCAGCGTGAGGTCGCGGAACGACTGACCGCACCGGAAGGGACCAGGGCCCGGGGACCCCTCGGGATCCTCGCGTCGACCTTCGGTTCGGTGGAGCGAATCGGCGATGTCCCCGCGTCCTGCTTCTGGCCCCAGCCCAAGATCGTCAGTTCGATGGTCTCGATACGCCCCGATCGCAGGGATGACGTCGACCCCGACGGCTTTGCCCGGTTCATCACGATGCTCTTCGCCTCCCGGCGCAAGCAGCTTGGCCGGATCCTTGGACGTGACGTCGATCTGCCCGACGGGATCGAGACCACCGCCCGCCCGGAGACCCTGGACAACGAACAGCTGCTGCGACTCTTCGCCCGCTGCGGAACCTGAGGCTCAGGCCTTGCTCATGTACTCGCCGGTCTCGGGGCTGATCCGGACGACCTGCCCGACCTCGATGAACGGCGGCACCCGGACGCGGGCCCCCGTCTCGACGGCGGCCTCCTTGAGCTGGTTGGTCGCCGTCGCGCCCTTGGGCTGCGGAGTCGTCTCGGTGATCTCGAGTTCCACCACCGGGGGCAGCTCGATGCCGAGAGCCTTCGCCTCGTACATCATCACCACCACCTCGACATTCTCCTTCATCCACTGACTCTGCTCGACCGGGATCACGTCACCGTCGATCTCGACCTGGTCGAAGGTCTCGGTGTCCATGAAGACGAACGGCCCCTTGCCCTGGCCACTGGAGTCGTAGAGGTACTGCATGGTGCGACGGTCAATGGTGACGTCGTCCACCTTGTCAGAGGAGTTGAGACGATTGACCTTGATGGTGCCCGTCTCGATGTTCTTCATCTTGGCCTGGACGTAGGCGGGCCCCTTGCCCGGCTTCACGAATTCAGTGCCGAGCACGACCTGCAACTGGCCTTCCCAGAGGAGGGCCTGACCACGCTTGATGTCCGTCGCCTTGATGGGCATGAGATTCGCTCCTGATGTGAACCGGCCGAAACCGTCCGGGGGGACAGGGTACCACGGGGCGGCGGTCAGCGTGCCGTGGCTTCGGCACGGGTCTCGCGCAGGACCGTCACCTTGATCTCGCCGGGGAACGTCATCTCCTCCTCGACCCGCTTGGCGATCTTCTCGGCGATCAGGAACGCACTGTCGTCGTCGGCCCTGGCGGCATCGACGATGACCCGGACCTCGCGACCGGCCTGGATGGCGTGGGCCTCCGTGACCTCGGGAATCTCGGTGGCCAGTCCCTCGAGCTGCTCGAGCCGCTTGACGTACATCTCCATCGATTCGCGACGGGCCCCGGGCCGGGCACCGGAGACGGCGTCGGCGGCCATGACGATCGGGGTGTACGGCGTGGTCGCCGGGATGTCTCCATGGTGCCCGCCGATGGCATTGAGCACGGCCTCCGCCTTCTCCCCGTGCCGGGTGCAGAACTCCATTCCGATCGCGGGATGCCCACCCTCCATCTCATGATCCATCGCCTTGCCGATGTCGTGCAGGAAACCGCAGCGGCGGGCCAGTTCACCATCGAGCCCCAACTGGTCCGCGATGATCTGGCTCAGGTAGGCCACCTCGATGGAATGCCGCAGGACGTTCTGGCCGTAGCTGGTGCGGAACGAAAGCTTCCCCATGGCCTCGACGACCTTCGGATTCAGTCCTCGGATGCCGGCCTCCACCACGGCATCGTCACCCTGCTTGCGGATCCGGTCCTGCATGTCGCTGCGAACCGATTCGACGACCTCCTCGATCCGTGTCGGGTGCACGCGACCGTCGGCCACCAGTCGCTGCAGCGATTCCCCCGCGATCGCGCGGCGAATCGGGTCGAAGCACGAGACGGCGATGACGCCGGGCGTGTCGTCCACGAGGATGTCGGCCCCGGTCGCCCGTTCGAGCGCACGGATGTTGCGTCCCTCCCGCCCGATGATCCGACCCTTGAGATCGTCGGACGGGATCTTGACGGATCGGACGGTGCTGTCGGCGACATGCTCGGCCGCGAACCGCTGGATGGCCATGAGGGTGATCTCGCGACTCCGGTTGCGGGCCCCCGCCTCGGCCTGCTCGATGATTTCGCGTCGAATGCCGGCTGCTTCGTGCTCGCTGCTGCTGCGGACCTCCTCGATGAGCTGGTCCCTGGCTTCCTGCTCCGACAGTCGACCGATCTCCCCCAGTCGCCGCCGCGCCTCGTCGCCAAGACGCTCCAGTTCCGATTCCAGCCCCTGCAGTGCCTCCTCACGCTCCGTGATCCGAACGTCGCGGCCGTCCAGCTTCGACTCGCGAGTGGTCAACTGCTCCATCTTCCGGTCGAGGCTGTCCTCCCGGTTCTGCAGCCTCCCCTGATCCTTCTTGAGTTCGTTGCGGGCCTCCGACAGTTCGCCTTCGAGTTCCTCACGGCGCTCCGCAAGGGTCCGCTCCGCCTCGAGCTCGCTCTTGCGCTGCGCGGCCTCCGCTTCTGCGGACGCCTTCTGGCGAAGATTCTCGGCGTCGCGTCGGGCCGCCCGAATCGTTCCGCCGGTCATCATCCGGATCAGAACCACCCCGCCGATGCCGCCGACGAGGAAGGCCGCCACACCGATTCCGATGGTCGCTGTAAGTGAGAATTCCGCAAGTACGAACATGACGTCACCATGGCCCTTTCGGGCTTTGGCCAACGGTGCGGGGACCAGGCCGTGCGACGCACGACCTCATGACGACACGAATGTCCGGCGAATTGAACGCGTCAGGAGATGGAGGTTCCGGTTCGCACTCCCCACGGGAGCGTCGACGGGATGAAAAAATCCTTCAGAGGTACCGCCGGCTGATGACAGCGGCGTTCGATGAGAAACGGACCTGATTCGCATTCTGCATGATTCGCAGTACTTTCGACTTCAATCTATCGACCACGGGCGGAGTGATCCGCCGAGGAGAAAATCCCCGGGTCGCCGGCCGGAACCGGTGAAACAGTCGAGCCCGTGTCGTCATGGGCTGACCGGGAAAACCGGAGGGGAAGCCGGATACGTGCCGACCCCTGTACCTCCGGGGAAGATTCCATTATTCGAATCCGGAGCGTCCACCGCAAGGGTGCAGTGCCGGATGCGGACAAATCGGGGCCGAAATCGTCATTTGAGTGTCCGGGGACCCGAAGCCGATGGAATCTGCGACCATGGTGCGCCCCCCTCGGAGACCTTCCCGTCATGCCCGCCCTCCTCAACTGGCTCCTGCGACTGCTGCCGAGCAACCCGATCTGCCTGCGGATCGTCAAAGGCGGCTCCACCCGGACACGCCAGCAGTGGATTCGGGCCGGATTCCTGGGAACCCTCATTCTGGTCATGCTGCTGATGCTGCTGGCCAACTTCAGCACCGCCGCGACGTCGCTTCGATCGCTGGCCACGACGGGCTCGATGATCTTCGCCTTCGTCAGCCTGCTGCAGGTCCTGCTGGTGTGTCTGCTCACCCCCATTTTCATGGCCGGCGCGATCGCCCACGAAGCGAACCCGCGTACGTGGGAGATCCTCCTGTCGACCCCCTTGAACTCGCTCCAGATCGTCCTGGGAAACCTCTTCGGCCGGCTCTTCTTCATCCTGACGCTTCTGATCGCCAGCCTTCCGCTTTTCATGGTGCTGAGGTTCTTCGGCGGGGTCCCCGGAGATTCGATCGTCGGCTCGTTCCTGATCTCGGCCTCCACGGCCGTGGCGGTGGCCAGCATCGCCGTCACCCTGAGTGTCACGCGAAGCGGCGGACGTCGGGCCGTCTTCGTCTTCTACGCCGGCGTGGTGATCTTCCTCTTCGCCACCTATGCCCTGGATCAGCTGCTGCGAAGCTCAATTCCCGGTGGCGACGGAGCGCAGTGGACCACGATCATGACGCCGCTGAATCCGTTCCTGGCCCTGGAGGTCCTGCTGGCATCCAACTCCTACGTCCCGAGATCCGGCGAGGAGTTCGGGTGGCTCACGAGACTCTGGCTGGCCCGACCGGTGGCGACCTTCTGCTGGCTGTGCATGCTGGCCAGCGCCGGCCTGATCCTCCTCTCGACCCTCTGCGTACGGATCTTCGCCCGCAACGGGCAACGGGATTCGATCCTCCGGTCGATCCTGCCGCGGAGGTCCAGCACCAGTTCCGAACGCCCTCCTCGTCCCGTGGGCAACAACGCCATCGCCTGGCGTGAACTGCATCGGGACGCGGGCAATCTCGCCGGTCTGATCGGCCGATGGGCCTTTCTCGCGGTCTCCCTGCTGGGCATGACGACGCTGCTGTGGGTGCACCACGACGGCGGCATGGACATTTCCTCCCTCCGCACCGCGATCGGCTTCCTGGCCTTCGCCCAGATCTGCATCGTGATGCTGACCGCCGTGAATCTCAGCGCGACGACGGTCAGCCGGGAACGCGAGGACGGGACCCTCGACCTCATCCTCACGACGCCGATCCAGCCCGCCCCCTACCTCGCGGGCAAGCGTCGGGGGCTTGTCCGGTACCTGCTGCCGATGATGCTGGCCCCCATCCTCTCCCTTCTGCTCGCCGTCGCCTACGTGGGAGCCGACGGATTCGGTACCGCCGTCACCTCCTCCTTCACCACCAGCGCAGGAGAGGAGACCATGATTCCCCTGCTCCCGTGGTCCGGGGTCGTCGCGTTCAGCATCATGTTCGTGCCCTTCATCGGGTTCTGCGTCATGGTGGGACTGTTGTGGTCCATTCGGAGTCGGGGCACCATCGGCTCCGTGTTCGCCGCGGTTATCATCGTCGGCGTCATCACCGCGGTCCTCAGCGGCTGCGTGTCGGGGCTCTTCATGCGGTTCGGCATCATCGGACCGATGATCGCGAGCATCAGCCCCTTCAGCATCCTGCACTACGCGCTCGAACCGACGGTCTGGATGGAACTCACGTCGAAGGACCAGTTCGGCGAGACCGCCGCGGTGCTCCTGGGTGCTCTGGTCTGCGCCGCCGGATGGACGACCATTGCGATCCTGATGCACCGGAACATGAGTCGGACCTTCATGATGACGGTTCGACAGCTCTCCGGACGCTGATCAGGTGGGGAGTGGAACGATCAGACCAGGGCCATTCCCGGGTTCTCGATGAGGTTCTTGAGCGTGACCAGATACTCCGCGGCGGTAGCGCCATCCACCACGCGGTGATCGTTGCTCAGGGTCACCGACATCTCGTGGCCGACCACGACCTGTCCGTCCCGGACCACCGGCTTCTGCTGGATGGCTCCCAGGGCGAGGATCGCACTGTTGGGCGGATTGATGATGGCGGTGAAATTGTCGACGCCGTACATCCCGAGATTCGAGATGGTGAAGGTGGCGTCGCCCATTTCGTCGACGGTCAATCCCTTGGTGCGGGCCTTGTCCACGAGGAAATGGGTCTCCTCGGAGATGGCGCGCAGGCTCTTGCGATCCGCGTTTCGGATCGTGGCCACGACGAGTCCGCCCCCGCGTTCCGGGGGAAGCGACACGGCGACGCCGACGTTGACATCCCCGTGGTACTCGATGTGGTCACCGCCCCACGATGCGTTCATCAGCGGGTTGGTGTACATGGCCAGCGCACAGCAGCGGAGCACGAGATCGTTGAATGTGAGCTTGACCCCGTGCGGCTTGAGTTGCTCGTTCAGGGTGCTGCGCATCTCGACCATGGGATCCATGTCGAAAACCATGCTCACCTGATAGTGCGGCACGGTCTGCTTGGACTCCACCAGCCGGCTGGCGATCACCTGACGCATGTTGGACAGCGGTTCGCTGCGGGACTGGAGACCGAAGCCGCCGGACACCGCGAGCTCGCCGGCGTCCGCCGACCCCGACGGAGACACGGGCGTGGCGGGCACCACCGGTGCAGACACGGGAGCCGGAGCGGGTACCGGTGCAGCGGACGGGGGCACGGACGCAGCCGTTTCGCGGACGGAACCGACCGCAGCCAGCACATCACGCTTGACGATCCTGCCCATCGGACCGGAGCCCTGCAGACTGGCCACGTCCACACCGTGCTCCTCGGCCAGACGACGGGCCACCGGCGAGATCCGCACCTGCCCAGAACGGGTCCGCGCGGCGGGCACGGCCCGGGCTGGCGGCTCGGATGCGGGGGGAGGTGAAGCGGGCGCAGCGGCCGGAGCGGACTCGGCGGGCGGAGCAGCGGGCTCGGCGGCCGGAGCGGCGGCCGGAGCGGCGGGCGCCGCGGTGACTTCACCGACCTCCTCGCCTTCCTCGACCATCGTGGCCACCACGGTTCCGATCGAGACCGGCTGTCCTTCGGACACGCTGATCTCGGTGATGGTGCCGTCGTCGTAGGCCTGCATCTCCATGGTCGCCTTGTCGGTCTCGACGTCCGCCAGGACGTCACCCGATTCGACCGTGTCGCCCTGTGCGACGTGCCACTTCACGATGGTGCCCTGCTCCATCGTGTCGGACAGCCGTGGCATGGTGATCTCAATAGGCATCTCGCAGCATCCTCGATCAGGCGTTGTAGGTGGCAGCGCGGACCGCTTCACAGATCTTGCGGGCGTTGGGAAGCATCTCCTGCTCGAGTTCGTACGAGTAGGGTGCGGGAACGTCGTCGTTGTGCACGCGATGCACGTGGTTGTCCAGATCGTCGAAGCAGGCCTTGTGGACCTCGGCCGCGACCTCGGACCCCACAGAGGCGAAGGACCAAGACTGATCGACCACGACGCAGTAGTTGGTGCGTCGGACGGACTCGACGATGGCATCGAGATCCAGCGGTCGGATCGAACGCATGTCGAGGATCTCGCAGTCGATCCCCTCCTTGGCCAGCTCATCGGCGGCTTCATCGCAGAAGTAGACGGTTCGCCCGAATGCCACGATGGTGCAGTCGCTGCCGGGCCGACGGACGACCGCCTTGCCGATCGGGACCACGTATTCCTCCTCGGGAACGTCGCCCGTGATCGACAGCAGCCGTTCCGACTCCAGGCAGAACACCGGGTTGTCGTCGCGGATGGCGCTCTTCATCAGTCCCTTCGCGTCGTACGGATTCGACGGGATCACCATCTTGAGACCGGGAACGTTCGCATAGAGGGATTCGACGCACCAGGAGTGGGTCGAACCGAGCTGTCCACCCGCACCGTCGTTGCCGCGGAAGACGATCGGACATCCCAACTGACCGCCGGACATGTAGAGGATCTTCGGGGCGTTGTTGAGGATCTGATCCGCTGCGACCAGACTGAACGACCAGCTCATGAACTCGATGATCGGACGCAGGCCGAGCATGGTCGCCCCAATGCCCATTCCGGCGAATCCGCTCTCGGAGATGGGAGCATCGATGATCCGTCGGGGGCCGAACTCCTCGAGCATCCCCTTGGACACCTTGTAGGCCCCGTCGTAGTCGGCCACCTCTTCGCCGATGAGGAAGACGCGTGGATCGACCCGCATCTCTTCGCTCATGGCCTCACGCAATGCTTCACGGAACTCGATTTCACGCGCCATCGCCGGATCCCCCTTCCGCCTGTCGCTTCTCGAGCATGTACCGAGGCAGCGATGTGCCGGTGTACGGCCCCCAGGTGTCCGCGTACACGTCGTGATGCAACTCGGACATGTCGGGAACCGGCGACTTCTTGGCCCACTCGAGGGCCTCGCGGATCTCGCTTCGGACCGACTTGGACATGGCCTTGATCTCCTCCTCCGTCATCAGCTTCGAGGACGTGAGGTAGCGGGACAGGTTGCCGATGGGGTCATGGGCCTCGAACTCGGCCTCCTCCTCGTTGGTCCGGTACTTCCGGGGATCGGACATCGAGTGACCCTTGAACCGGTAGGTGTCGATGTCGAGGAAGAAGGGCTTGGATTCGGCCCGGCACCAGTCGACGATCTCCTTCATCTCCCGGTAGACCTCGATCACGTCCATGCCGCGGATGGTGCGGGCCTCCATGCCGAAGGCCACCGCACGATTGGTGATCTGGCCGCCGGAGGCGGTGCACCGGTCGATCGCGGTTCCCATGGCGTAGCGGTTGTTCTCGACGCAGAAGACGATCGGCAGGTCGTAGATGGCGGCCAGATTCATGGCCTCGTGCACCGCGCCCTGGTTCAGTGCCCCATCGCCGAGGAAGCAGGCGGTCACGGATTCGCTCCGCCCGCCATTGACGACCTCGTCCATGTACTTGGTGGCAAACGCAAGTCCAGTACCCAGCGGGCACTGCGCACCGACGATTCCGTGGCCGCCGAACATGTAGTTGTCGCAGTCGAAGAAGTGCATGGATCCGCCCTTGCCCTTGGCGCATCCGTCGATGCGACCGAAGAGTTCGGCGAAGCCGATCTTGGGATCGAGCCCCCGGGCCAGTGCGTGGCCGTGATCCCGGTAGGCGGTGATCACGGGATCCGTCGGTCGCATGGCGCCGAGGCAGCCCACTGCAACGGCCTCCTGACCGTTGTAGACGTGCAGGAAGCCGCCCGCGAGCTTGTTCTGGTAGGCCTGCATGGAGCGGACTTCGAACTCGCGGATCCGAAGCATGTCCAGCAGCCAGCCTCTGAGGACGTCCACATCGGGGATGGGTACGTCGTGGGCCTTCAGGATATTCGTTGAGGTGGCGGTCATCTTGCTTCCGGTCACCGATCTGGGCAATAGAGGTTGACGTGAAAAGTGCCCCCACGGGGGCGCCAGAGTGGAAAGAAGAGTATACCCGAGGCCCCTCCCGAAATGAACAACTATGTGGAATCAAGGCCCACTCCCGGATTCGGTCTCCCGAGGATAGGGGCCGCTGGAGCCAAGCGGGGGTCTGTGATAGGATCTGCCCCCTTCAAGGCAGGTGTAGCTCAATTGGATAGAGCATCGGTCTACGAAACCGAAGGTTGCAGGTTCGAGCCCT
>MDTD01036917.1_pt1 | contig 23652 bp, 24 predicted proteins | sample 811221 | NCBI WGS metagenome assembly MDTD01 (sample SAMN05326646, study PRJNA326480) | marine metagenome | isolation source: seawater | place: Pacific Ocean: South West | collected 2011 | reverse complement strand
CCTGTAGAGCTGTTTCTTTTCTTGTCGCAGAAGTTACGACTTCCTCAATATTCGACAGTTCTTCTGAATCTGACGACTCCTGAGCAAAAGAAAATGAACTAGCTAACAGTACTAAAAGAAATAGTATGTATCTCATATCTCTCTCCCATAAGAAATTAATCCCTCTATAATATAACAATTGACGCCTATAGCAAACATTTGAGACATTGAGAAAAAGCGACAGAACCGAAAAAATTAGTGGGATATTAAATGAATATTTTCCAAATCCTGATGTACCTTTAAATCATTCTGATCCTTATACACTTTTAGTAGCAGTTTTGCTTTCTGCTCAATGTACGGATGAAAGAGTCAACTTGATTACACCAAAATTATTCAAAAAAGCAAAAAACCCAGAGAAAATGGCTCTTTTGAAGGAAAGCGAAATTTATAAAATAATTAAACCATGTGGTTTAGGACCAAAAAAATCAAAAGCTATTAGAGAACTATCTCGTATTCTAGTTATGAAATATGACTCCAAAGTTCCAAAAAATTTAGAGGATCTTGAAAAACTTCCGGGCGTAGGCCATAAAACCGCGTCTGTGGTAATGTCTCAAGCTTTTAATATACCAACTTTCCCAGTTGATACTCATATTCATAGATGTGCTCAAAGATGGGGACTTTCATCAGGAAAGAATGTTAAAACAACAGAACATGATTTAAAGAAGCTTTTTCCAGAGAAAGAATGGAATAAGCTTCATATACAAATTATTATGTATGCTAGAAAGTATTGTCCAGCTAGAGGCTGCTTTGGTCTCGAGTGCTCAATATGTAAAACATGCTTTCCGAAAAGGAAATCAAAATTTAAACATAAAAAACCATAATGAATGAATTTAAAAAAACACAGAATCAGAGCATTTCAGAATATGATGCAGATCTAGCAATATTCTTAGACAAAGAATTAGTGAGGCAAGAAGAGCATATAGAATTAATAGCTTCAGAAAATTATGCCTCCAGAAGAGTTCTAGAAGCTCAAGGTAGTGTATTAACTAACAAATATGCTGAAGGTTACCCAAAAAAAAGGTACTACGGGGGCTGTGAGCATGTTGATGGTGCAGAAACACTTGCAATTGACAGAGCAAAAGAGCTTTTCAAAGCAAAATTTGCTAATGTGCAACCTCATTCTGGTGCTTCAGCAAATGCAGCTGTTTTTTTAGCGTTACTAGAGCCTGGAGATACATTTCTAGGTATGGCATTAGATCAAGGTGGTCATTTGACACATGGGGCAAAAGTAAATTTCTCTGGTCGAAATTTTAATGCTATTCAATATGGATTACATCCAGAAACCGGCGAAATTGATTATGAAGCAGTTAATAACCTGGCCTTGAAATATAAGCCTAAGCTAATACTAGCTGGGTTTTCAGCTTATATGGGTATTGTTGATTGGCAAAAGTTTAGAGAAATAGCAGATAGTGTAGGAGCATATTTAATGGTAGATATGGCTCATGTTTCAGGTTTAATTGCTGCTGGAGTCTATCCAAGCCCCATAGAGCATGCACATGTAGTTACAAGTACAACACATAAATCATTAAGAGGGCCTAGATCAGGCATTATACTTTCTAATGAAGATGAAGATTTTCAGAAAAAATTAAATTTTGCGGTATTCCCTGGTTCACAAGGCGGGCCTTTAATGCATGTTATAGCTGCTAAAGCTGTATGTTTTAAAGAAGCTATGACCGCTGATTTTAAAGATTACTCAAAACAAATAATCAAGAATGCGCAGGCTATGTGTAAAAAATTTGGAGCTAGGGGCTATGACTTAGTGCACCCAATGACAGAAAATCATTTATTACTCCTGGATTTACAAAATAAAGATGTAAATGGAAAGGAGGCTGAAGAACTTTTAGGTACAGTTAATATAACTGTGAATAAAAACTCCATTCCTAATGATCCAGAATCTCCTTTTGTTACCTCAGGAATAAGAATTGGCACTCCAGCAATAACAACAAGAGGATTCAAAGAAACAGAAGCTGAATGTGTAGTAGATTTAATTTGTGATGCTATTGAAAATAGAAATGATCAAGCCCATCTTGATAGAATCAAAAATGAGGTAAAGGAACTTTGCAACAATTTTCCAGTTTATAGTTAATGTTTTGTCCATTTTGTTCCAATGAAGAAACTAAAGTAGTTGATTCAAGATTAGTTGCTGGTGGCTCACAAATAAAGCGAAGAAGAGAATGTACTCATTGTGGTGAAAGATTTTCAACTTATGAAGAAGCTGAGTTAGTTATGCCAAAGATTGTAAAATCAAATGAAAGAAGAGAACCATTTGATGAAGGAAAATTGATAGCATCTCTTAATGTAGCTCTGGAGAAAAGACCAGTTTCATCAGAACAGATTGAAAATGCTATACAAAATATAAAAGATTACATTAGAAAAATTGGTGAAAGAGAAGTGCCATCTCAAATATTAGGTAAACAAGTAATGGGCCAATTAAAGGAATTAGATCAAGTTGCATATGTTCGGTATGCATCTGTATATGAAGATTTCCAGGATATAAAAGATTTTGCTGATGAAGTGTCTGAGCTGTCTAAAAAATAGGATGCTTTTTATTTTTTATCATGAAGAATCTAAGTAAGCATAAAGAAAAAGTGAATGCTAGAGAACTTTTAGTTCAAGCTTTATATCAATATTCATTTGGACATAATGATGCAAAAACAATCGAACAATCATTTCGAAAAGACTTCACCAAGACCAAAGTAGATTATATTTTCTTTAGAAATATGTTTGATCATATAACTGGTAATTTTAAAAGATTGAAAGACTCAGTGCATAGATCTGCAGAATTAGAATTATTTGGAATAAAAAGCGTAGAAATAATGGAAGAAAATATACTTTTACTTAGCTTGGCAGAAAGTGAACTAGAAAATACACATAAAAATATCCTAATTGATGAAGCAGTGAGATTAAGTAAAAAATTTGGAGCGGATAACTCTTATAAATTCATTAACGCAACATTAGAAAAAATATTAGAATCTAATTAATGAAAAAACTAGGTTTTATTGGTTGTGGTCATATTGCCAAGTCTCTAATTACAGGACTAAAAAAAGATTCCGACTATGAAATTATCGGCTACGATAAAATACCAAGTAGTTTAAATTGGCTCGAAAAGAATAATTGTACTCCCGTTTCATTAAATGAGTGTTGCGAAAATGCAGATATTATTTTTTTATGTGTTAAACCACAAGATATGCCAACATTGTGTAAAGAATTGTCTATGTTTATTAACAAAAAACATAGCATAGTAAGTGTAGCTGCAGGTATTAAATATGAAAGCTTAAAAAACTCTTTATCGACAGATAAAATATTTAGAGCTATGCCAAATGTCGGTGCTAAAGATAATTTAGGTATTACAGCTATTTTTTCACATTCTGATAACTCAGAGGTATTGCGAGTATTTAAATTCCTAGGAGAAGCTTATGAAGTTGAAAATGAGGATCAAATTGATCTTCATACTGTTCTAATAGGGAGTGGCCCTGCATTTTTTTATGAATTATTGAATGAATTTGAAAAAAGAATGGATACTTTGATTCAAGATAAAGATACTAAACGACTTATATCAATTGTTTTCCTATCAAGTTTAATTACTTCAATAAAAAATGGAGAAAATCTTGAAGACTTAATTGAAAGTGTCGCCTCCAAGGGAGGAACAACTGAAGCTGGATTGAAATTCTTATACCAAGAAAAATTTAATGAAATTTTTTCTGGTGCAATTGATGCCGGTATTAGAAAAGCTAAAGAATTATCTATGAATTAAGTCAGATCTATTAGGACCATTTGATATTAAAGTCACCTTCACACCAACATAATCTTCAATATAACCTATAAAGGTTTTAGTCTCTTCTGGTAAATTATCAAAATCTTGGTAATCATTTAATGAATCTTTCCACCCTTTAAAATTTTCATAAACTGGTTCAACTTTATGTAGCAGTCTAGATTTAAATGGAGTATCGAGTCCATCAACTTTATAGCTATGGCAAACCTTGATCGTGTCAAAACTATCTAGTACGTCTAACTTAGTAATACAAAGTTCGGTTAAATTATTTAATTTAGCCGAATACTTTAAGGCAACAAGATCAAGCCATCCACACCTTCTTGGTCTTCCTGTAGTTGCTCCAAATTCATGCCCCAACTCTGCTAACTTCTTGCCTTCTTCACAGAAAAGTTCTGTAGGAAACGGTCCGGAACCAACTCTTGTAGTGTAAGCTTTTGTTACTCCCAAAACATTAGAATATATACTTTTCGGAAATCCAGATCCTACGCCAACTGAAGTAGCTAGGGTATTCGATGAAGTAACATATGGATAAGTTCCGTAATCAACATCAAGTAAAGTTCCTTGCGCTCCTTCATAGAGTATATTACCTCCACCTTCATAAATTTCTTCCAATGAATCTGTAACATCACCGAAGTATTTTGATGCTTTTTGATATGATTTTATAAGGTCTTCTAACACTTCCTCATAAACAAAACATTCAGACTCATGAATTGTTTCTATTTGAAAATTATAATAATCAACTAAATTTTTTAATTTTTCTTCAAGCAATTCATTATCTTCTAGATCAAAAGCTTTGATACTTCTTCTGGCAGTCTTATCCTCATAAGCTGGACCAATACCTCTACGAGTTGTGCCTATTGCATTTTTTTTATCTTCTCGCAGTTGGTCAATTTTTGCATGAATTGGTAAAAGTAAACTGCAATAACGACTGATTCGTAATTTTCCCTCTAGTTCTATGCCTTTTGATTCCAATTGTTCTATTTCTTCTAACAATGATTCCAAAGAAAGTATTACCCCCTGTCCAATAAAACACGAAACATGATCATAAAATACACCGGAGGGTATTAAATGCAAAACAAATTTTTCTTCTTCTTTGTAAATAGTATGTCCGGCATTATGCCCCCCTTGGAAACGACAAACTGCTTCAAATTTTTCAGAAAAATAGTCAACTATTTTGCCTTTGCCTTCATCGCCCCATTGAGTTCCTACAAGGATAAGGGACTTTTTCATTGATTAACGTTTTTCAGATTTATTTAGGTATTTGAAATAATCGTTTTCAGGATCAAGTAAAAGAATGTCGCCTTCATCATTAAAAGTTTCCTTATAAGCTCTCAAACTTCTTGTAAAATCATAAAACTCAGGGTCTTCATTGTATGCTTCAGCATAAGTTGCTGCAGCTGTCGCATCCCCCTGACCTCTTATTATTTCTGCTTCTCTAGTTGCATTTGCTAGGGTAACAGTTCTTTTTTTGTCCGCTTCTGCTCTGATGATAGTAGCTTTTTCTCTACCTTCAGCTCTTAATTCTTCAGCTATTCTGTTTCTCTCTGTTTTCATTCTTTCAAAAACAGAAGTTCTAATTTCTCTTTCAAAATCTATTCTTTTGACTCTAAAATCAACTATTTCAACTCCAAGCTCATTTGAATCTTCACCTAAAGAATTTTTAAGCTCTAACATAAGACCATCTCTATCGCCGGATACAACCTCATTTAGGGTTCTTTTTCCGAATTCGTTTCTTAATTTATCTTTAACCCTTCTTTGTAATGTATCTTCCGCAACGCTATCTTGGCCGCCATTAGTAGAGGTGTAGTAGGTTTCTGCATCAACTATTTTATATTTTACAAATGAATCTACACTCAATGGCTTAGCTTCTTTCGAAAGTACTCTGTCTGGAGGAGTATCTAGAGTTCTAAGCCTTCCTTCAAATTTAATTACGCTATCAACAAAAGGTACTTTAAAATTAAGTCCTGGATTTAAAGTTCTTTCGAAGGCTCCAAGCTTAAGTAAAATTGCTTTCTCTGTATCTCTTACAACTACTACTGACTGAAAAATAAGTGTAATTATCAGAAGAACTATAATCGTAATAAATGTATTTTTATTCATCATCTTCTCCTTTCTTAATAAGTTTATCTAAAGGTAGATATAGAAGATTATTGCCTCCTTCTACATCTATCATTACTTTTGTACTTGAAGATAAAACTTCTTCAACAGCATCAAGATATAATCTTTGTCTAGTTACTTCTGGAGCTTTTTTGTACTCAATAAGAAGTGCTGAAAATCTATCTGCCTCACCTTCAGCAACAGCTATAACTTGATCCTTATAAGCTTCAGCATCTTCAATTTTCTTTTGGGCTTCACCTCTTGCTTGAGGAACTATTGAATTTCGGTATTTTTCAGCTTCGTTTATTAGCTTTTCTCTATCCTCTCTAGCTGCAACAACATCTCTAAAAGAATCTATAACTTCTGCTGGCGGCTGTCTTTGCTCAATATTTACCTGCTGAACTGAAATTCCAGCATCATAAATAGCTAGATACTCTTCTAATCTCAGCAAAATACCACTACTGATTTCAGCTGCTCCAGAAGTTAAGAGTTCATCCATATCATTCTCTCCAATAACATGGCGAAGTGCACTTTCTGTTGCTTGTCTTATTGTTATTTCTGGATCTTCAACATTTAGAGCATATTTTTTAAGATCGCTTAATGTATATTGAACATTAAGTTCAACATCTACAATATTTTCATCCTTTGTAAGCATATTCGTTGGCAAAACAAAGGTTCTTATCTTAGATATATTCTCTGCAGAATAAATTTCTTCCACAATTGGAAAATGGAATACTAAACCAGGACCTATAACTCTGTTGTATTTTCCTAGCGTGAGGACAACCAATCTATCGGCTTCATTAACTATTCTTATTCCTAGTAACACATAAAGTGTGATTAAACCCAAGAATAAGTATGAAAAAAATTTAAAGCTAAACTTAAAGGCTGGACCTTTTCCCTCTCCGCCCTTTGATGTGAACATTTTTCTTAATTGCTTAATAGCATCATCTAAATCCGGGGGACTATTTTTTTTGCCCCAAGGATCATTTTCATTTGGATTCCAATTCATTTGATATAGCTCCTTAGATAAGTTTTTATTGTATCAGAAAAAGTCTCTGAATCATTTATATTTCCAGTATTTGCACAATAATTTAGTTCAAATTTTTTCATCCAATTTAACTGGGTTTTAATTAATTGTTTAGTAGCATCCAAAGCATCATCAATCGAATTCTCAAGAGAAATATCTCCATCTATATAAGGCATAAATTGCTTGTAATTTATTGTATTCATACTTTGCATCTTAGAGTTTAATTTATATGCCTTTCTTAAATTTTCAAGTTCATCCATAAATCCATCATTTATCATTTTTAAAAGCCTTTTTTTAGCAAGATCTTCCAATACCTTTTTTTCCTCGGTTAAGCCCAATAACAAACATTTTTTTTTATTAAAAAATATGGTTTTTGGTTCTGTTTTTAGTAGGGATAATTTTTTTCCAGTAATTCTTATTATCTCTAAAGCTCTCTCTAATCTTCGTGGATTTTTAATGTCAATTGCCTTGTAGGTCTCAATATCAGAATTCTTTAACTCTTCAACTAGTCTTTCAAAACCTTTTGACTCCCTAAGGCTTTGTATATTTTTTCGTATATTTTCATCATTTGGGAAATCATGAATGCCTTCTAAAAGAGTTTTATGAAATAACATTGAACCTCCGACAAATAAAGGAAATTTATTTCTCTCCCTAATAATTTCAATAGCTTTTTTAGCCTCATTTAGAAATAGCCCTAGATCGAAACTTTGTTCAGGCGATATTATGTCGACCAAATGATGAGGTACTAATTTTCTTACATCTTTTGATGGTTTTGCAGTTCCAATATCCATGCCCTTATATACCATTGCACTGTCTACACTAATTATTTCAATCGGAAATTTTTGTGCTATTGAAATTGCTTGATCTGTTTTACCGCAAGCCGTTGGGCCAATCAAGAATATTGCTGGGCAATCAAATTTAAAGTTCATTGAGAGCTGTTATTACAGAATCATAAGATCCAGCTATTTTAGCTAAAGCCTCTTTCTGTTCATTTAATTTATTTGTTCGATAGTGCCTGTCTTTGTATTTATTTATTAAATAATTAAGATCTTGTTCTGTAGAAAAAGTTTCAAAGATTTTTGTATCGCATAACTGCTTTTTAAGCTCTCTGTAATTATCTAATTTTGATCCTGTAATTGATGGTGTATCAGCATATACAGGCTCCATGAAATTATGACCTTTGTTAAAAACTATACTTCCAGCAACAATAGCAAGATCAGCAATAGCATATAAATGAAATAAATCGCCAACCTGATCAAAAATTTCTACGTTAGAGATTGAGCCAAATTTCTTTTTTACACTATCAATCCTTTCTGGATGTCTTGGAGCAATGATTAGCATTGAGTCAGGTAATTGTTTCCATGCTCTCACAACAAAATCTTCTTCTTGGTCATGAGAACTGCCAAGAACAATCGTGTAAGTAGATAAATTATTTAAATTTGAAGCGAATTTTTCTTTTTTTCTTAGGTTAACTTCATAGTTTTCCTTATTAATCTTAATATTTCCTAGAAGTTGTATGTTCTTTGCACCAAAAAATCTTAATCTATCAAATGTGTTTTGCGACTGAGCTAAAAATAAATCAATTCTTTTAATCATTTTATCTGCAATAGTCTTGAAAGATTTTAATCTCATGAATGTTTTGTCTGATATTGAAGTATTTAAAGACAGAACTTTTATATCTTTAGATATTGAGCCTAATAAATTAGGCCAAAATTCGCTCTCGAATAAAACTATTTTTTTAACCTTGTATTGTTGAATTATTCTCTTATGGACAAAACCTAAATCATAGGGAAAAGTAATCGATTCTATGTCTGATTCTTTAAAACTTTGATTTATTTCTCTTCTGCCAGTATTTGTTGTGGTGCTTATCAAAACTCTATTTCCACTAGCGATTAGCTTTTTTGCTAATGGTGAAATTATCTTGATTTCACCTAAACTCACTCCATGCAACCAGATAGTTGATTTTTCTGAACTAGTTAAAAAAAAACCAAGTTTCTGAAAAACAGTTCTAAGCTTATTTTTCTTTAAAATAAATAAATCCCTAATTATGAGTACAGGCAATAATAAAATGTAAATGAAGTTATATACAATAAGCATTACATGAATAATATCATTCTTACATTGATAATCACGTTTACGAAGTTTATCAGCTTGTTACCAAGATCACTATTCAAAAGAAATTCTCTTTTATGGAAATTACTAGGTAACTTTATGAAGAAAAGAAAAAGAATTGTTGAAGCTAATATTAATCATTGTTTTAAAGATAAAAGTGTCGAATGGCGCGATAATTTAATAAAACAAATCTGGAAAGAGACTCATTTAGCTCTGTATGAAAATAACTTTGCCTGGAATGCAGATAAAAGAATAAAGAAAATTGATGTAAGTTTTAAAAATTCTGATCTTTTGCAATCAGCACAAAACAATAAAAAGGGTATTCTTTTATTATTTAGGCATAATATTTTTCTTGAGCTATCTGCTCGACTTATAAGTGAAAGATTTGAAATCTATGGAATGGAGCGTCCCAATAATAATGCTTTGATCCAGAAATTACAGCAAAGAGGAAGATTAAAAGGAATGAGAGGACTAATACCAAATTCTAATGTAAAAGATTGTATTGAGATGCTTAAAAAAGGTAAGACTATTCTCTATGGTCCTGATCAAGATTATAGAAATAAAAGCTCTGTTGTATCGACCTTCTTTAATCAAAAGTGTTTAACAACAACTGCTCCATTCAGAATAAAAGAAATTACAGATTGTAAATTAATATATGTAGACTCTATTAGACAAGGAGATAGTTATAAATTTGTACTTGAAGATGTAAGTGATTATGCAGAAACAGGACAAATTTTTGCTGATAAAATTAATAGTAAAATAGAAAGAAGTATACTGCAGGCTCCAGAACAATATCTTTGGCATCACAGAAGATTTAAATCTCAAAATCCAGAAATATATGATTGAAAATTTTAAAAAAATTAAAGGATTCCTAGATCACGGAGAAGGAAAAGCTCTCTATTTATATTGTAAAAAATATTGCGTAGAAGGCATTACTGTAGAAATTGGTTCATATTGTGGCAAATCTGCTTGTTATTTAGGCCAAGCTTGTAAGGAAAATAATTCATATCTTTATTCAGTAGACCATCATAGAGGATCAGAAGAACAACAATTTGGACAAGAGTATTTTGATGAAGAAATTTATGATCATGAAAAGGGAAGAGTTGATACACTTCCACTCTTCCTCAAGAACATTGCCATCCATAACTTAAAAGAATCTATTAAACCCTTAGTCATGGATTCTAAATCAGCTTCCAGAATAGTAGAAGATAATATTAATATGGTTTTTATAGACGGTAGTCATACTTTTGAATCAGCGAGAAATGACTATAAATGTTGGAAAGATAAAATTAAAAATGGAGGTATACTTGCGATTCATGATGTATATGATTCTGAATTAGAAGGTGGACAAGCTCCAAAAGAAATCTACTTAAAATCACTGGAAGAAGGTTTTAAGCTAATCGAAAGAATTAAGAGTTTAGTTGTCTTAGAAAAATCAAATTAATATTGCTTTTTCTTTTCCTGTAAGATCAAAAAGGCAATCTGCAGCCATAATTACTGCCGCATTTGTCCAAGTTGAGCACTCGTCTGGCCAAAGAATATCTAACTTGTACTGATATCCAGTAGGAAAGATACCATCATTGTTTTTAAATTTAATTATGTCCGAAAATATTTTGTGAGCTGCTTCTAATTCTCCTGACTTAATTAAAGCAATAACAGCTTCTGATGATTCTGCTAAAGTTACCCAAGGTTCTTCAATAACACATTTAATTCCAAGATCTTCAACATAAAAATCTTTGAGCAATTTTGTAACATCAGATTCATCTCCATACCCACAGAGTAATGGATAATAAGAATCCATAGAAAATCTTGATCTATCCACACCATCTCTATTGAATTTTTTTGAAGTTAGCATCTCTCTATTAAGGAAATCATCATTATCAGAAAAACTATTGCCCAAAACATCAGAAATGTATTTGTATGCTCTTCTAGAAAGCTCAACTGAGCATGTAGCAGTTATTAAAGAATTATCAGAATAGCCTTTAGGACTTTTTGCCCAATAAAAATATCCATCATTGTCTTTAAATGATTTCATTCCTAGATATATTTTTTTTAATTGATTAGATATTTTTTTTAAATAATTTTTGTTTCCATCTATAAAATATCTTTGCAATAAAGGTAGAAAAATATAAGCAGCATGATGTGCTTCAAAAAAATCTCTTGATGGGTTACCAAAGTGAAATTCTGAATAAATGTAGCCATCACTTTCAATATTGTTAAGAATCCAATCTATCCCTTTATCAAAAACTTCCCATTCCTCATAGATTGCCAAAGCAATTAGACATTCAGAATGATCCCATGCATCACATTTGCCTTTTTCGTCCCAAAATATTGCACCATCTGAATTTTGATTTGAAATAATCCAATCTTTTGCTCTCTCTAAATCTTTTTTATTCATTTTCTAAGATAAAAGCATTCAGATTTTCCGAAAAATGGATTTAATAATTTTTCTAGAGCTAAGGATAATTTTGCTTGGCCAAACATTTGTTTAACTAGAAGATTATGGAATGACTTCAAAAAGTCATTTTCTTCCATATTATTTCTAGCTCTTATAATCCAATATATGGAATGAAGAGCATGCTCTCTGTGATATTTAAATAATTTTAGGTTCAATGCTTTGAACCTTTCTTTTAGAAAATTTTTCTTAAAAATTCTTATATGTCCTCCAGGAGTTTGCATGTATTTTTTTGAATATTTCCAGCAAAGGCTTTCAGGAAAGTAAGAAGGTACACTTATTAACATAACAGAACCAGGTTTGAGGATTCTGTAACATTCTTCTAACACTGCTTCAAAATTAGGCACATGCTCCAAGACTTCAGAACAAACTACTAAATCTTGAGAATTATCAGGCATATCTATCTCCCTTATGTCGCCTTTTATAAACCTGTAAGCATTACCGTTTTTACAAACACTTTCGCTAAATTCTTCATTAAGTTTTGTAATTTCTGGTGCAGACCGATCAATACCTATAATTTCAGAATCTGTTAGTTTAAACCCTAATGATTTTAGATGTCTGCCATTACCGCAACCAACGTCAATAACTTTTTTTATTTTATTAAGATTAAGTGAATTAAAGTTAAATGTTTCCATGGATTATTTTTTGGTATACGATTTCAAGCCTTTTAGCATACTCGGCCCAACCAAAAAAATCATCTCTTCTATTTCTAGCATTATTAATTAATTTCTGTCTGAGATCATTCTGATCAATAACATTTTTTATCTTATCTGCAAGATCTGACGAGCTAGTTGCTTCAAATACTAAACCAGCATCACCTGCTAATTCAGGTAGCGAGCCTTTATTGGAAGTAATTACAGGCAATCCAGTTGATATCATTTCTACAATAGGAAAACCGAAACCCTCATATAAGGATCCTGAGATTCCAATATCAGAATTATTCAATGTTTCTATTAATTTTAATCTGGAAAGTTTATTTTTAAATTCTATATTTTTACCTAAATCTAAATTTTTAATTATTTGTTTGTTTTCCTCTCTTAAGTCTCCAATGATTGTTAATTTAATATTAGGCACATCATTTTTTACTAAGGCTATAGCTTTTATGATGGTTCTAAGATTTTTCATTGGAACATCAGAACTAATTATTGTTACTAAATTATTAGAGAATTTTTCCTTTGTGTTGAATTTATGATCACTCAAATCTATACCATTCCAGATAACTTCTATCTTTTCTTCTGAGCAATCAAAGTACTTTTGAATATCTAGTTTAGATGACTTTGATGGGGTGATTATCGCTTTAATATTTTTTACATTTCTTTTTTGAAAATTAAGAAATGAATACCAGCGCCGTATAGACAATCGTGTAAAGAAATCTTTTTCATTATCTAAGTCAATATCTCTGTCTACATGAATTGGGTGATGTAATGTAGTTATTAGTCGGTTATTCACTGATTTTGGGTAATTACTGAGTGATTGATTATCATGAAAAATATCGAAGCTATGAACTTCTTTAGCAAATATTTCATTTAAAACTAATCTCCTTCCAAAAAAGATAGGCTCAGTAAATGTTCCTATAGATGTCTTAAGAAAATCAAAGTATTCCATTCTGGTTTTATTTTTTTTCTTGAAGATTTTAAATCTCTCTTTAAAAGAAAAGGTTTCAAAATAACCAGGTGTTTCTACTTTAATAAGTCTTATGTTGTTATGAACATCAGGTAAGGGTTCTCCTGAAAAAATTGTTACATCATGATCACGCTTAGCCAAAGCTTCGCATAAATTTTTTAGATAAATTCCCTGACCTCCAGAAAATGGATCACTTCGATAACTTAAAAAAGCAATTTTGAGTTTAGACATTAAACTCTAGATAACCAATGATCGTATTCTTTTATTTCTCCTCTAGCTATTCCTAAATATGTTTCTTGTATAATTTTTGTTATTTCTCCTCGTTTGCCTGGTCCAATTACAACTTTATCTACAGATCTGATTGGAGTTATTTCAACTGCTGTTCCAGAAAAGAACATTTCATCTGCTGTATAGAGTTCATCTCTAGTGATCTGTCTTTCATGAACATCTATACCATTATCTTTTGCTATCTTTATAACTGATCTTCTAGTTATACCATTCAAGCAACAAGTCAGTTCAGGCGTTAATAGATTTCCATTTTTAACAATAAATATATTTTGCCCACTACCTTCAGCAACAAATCCATTAGTATCTAATAGTATTGCTTCCTGATAGCCATTATTTTTCGCTTGATCATGTGCCATTACTCCATTCACATAGCCACCTGTAATTTTTGATTTTGTCATTAGACTATTTGGAAATTGTCGCGTAAAAGACGAAATCATTACATCTATGCCTTGCTCTATTGACTCAGCACCAAAATAAGTTGGCCAATCCCAACAAGAGATCATTAAATGTGAACTCATACCTACAATATCTAGACCTAAACGTTCATCATTTAAATAAAGAAGAGGTCTAATATATGCATCTTTTAAATTTGATTTAGAAATTACCCCCATTTGAGCTTCCATAACCTCATCTAAATTATGATTGATAGGTACATTTATTATTTTAGCTGACTCAAAAAGACGTTCAGTGTGTTCTTTCAGTCTGAAGATATTTACATTATCACCATTGGAGGATCCATAGGATCTAACTCCCTCAAATGCACCTAAACCATAATGTAGAGTATGCGTTAGAGGACTTATATATGCGTCGTCTTTATTAATATATTTTCCGTTTAACCAATAAGTATTAGACATATTGAGTAGTATAATTTAATTGCTAATTTATTTGAAATAATGAATACCAATATATTTAGAGCTTACGATATAAGAGGTAATGCTAAAAAAGATCTTGATGACTCAACTATAAAAAAAATAGGCTATGTGCTTGGCTTAAGAGTAAAAAAAAATAATTCTAATTCTATTTATCTAGGTTATGACAGTAGATTGTCTTGCAAACAAATAAAAAACAATCTCATTGAAGGAATTAATGCTGCAGGTGTAAAAGTGATTAGTTTGGGTTTAGTTCCCACACCTTTAGTCTATTATGCAACTAAAGTTGGAGATACTTCGAATGGAGTAATGATTACTGGCAGTCACAACCCCAAAGATGACAATGGTCTAAAAATGGTAATAAATGATAATGCTATCTCTGGTTTTGAAATGAAAGACTCAGTAGAAAATTTAAATGAAATACCAGAAAGTGAATCAAAAATGGTCGAAGATTTAGACCTTCAAAAAAAATACATAGAAGAGGTGGTAAGCAAAATAAAAATTAATAATAAAATGAAGGTTGTATTAGATGCCGGCAATGGAGCTGCAGGAATTTTAGCCCACAACATATTTAATGCCCTTGGTCATGAAGTAATATCAATAAATAAAGATCCTGATGGTAATTTTCCAAATCATCATCCAGATCCAAGTAAAGAAAATAATCTCGTAGATATAAAGAATAAAATGATATCTACAAATGCTGATATAGGTTTTGCATTTGATGGTGATGGCGATCGAATAGGATTAATAACTAATGAAGGTCAATCGGTCATTACTGATAAAATTATAATGCTGATGGCAGAGTTTTATTTAAATCAAATAAAAGGTCCAATTGTTTTTGATGTTAAGTGTTCAAATCAATTGCCGCTATATATAAATAAATTTGGAGGAGAGCCAATAATGGAAAAAACTGGTCACTTCAATATTAAAAGAAAAATTAGAGAAACAGCAGCTGTTATGGGTGGTGAAATGTCAGGACATATATTTATAAATCATGATTGGTATGGTTTTGATGATGCTATTTATTCGGCTGTAATTCTTACGAAGATTATTGCTGATTCAAATATTAGCATTTCTGAAATAGTGAAAAAAATTCCTTCTATGTTTTCGACTCCTGAATTAAATTTGAAGGTCAAAGAGGAAGAAAAATTTATTTTAATTGAAAAATTTAAATCGCAAATGAAATTTCCAAATGCAGATATTAATATGATTGATGGAGTCAGAGTAAGTATTGGCAATTCTTGGGCTTTGATGAGAGCATCAAATACAAGCTCAAAATTAGTATTTAGATTTGAAGGAGATACAGAGGATAATCTCAAACAAATAAAAGACCTATTCGAAAGTAATTTTTTGAGAATATTCCCTGGAATACAACTTAATTATGATTAATCTAATATTTCTTTTATAACTGAATCTGATTCATCTAAAGCTAATATTTCATTAACATTTTCTTCTAAGAAATATTCAAAAATACTATTTTCAAATGATTGTGTAACTTTGCCGGTACTTTTATCTACCCTTATAGCAGCAATGCCCTCTGGAATATCAACTGAGTAATTTGAAAGTTTATTTTTAGAATAATTCATAAAATCTAACCACATTGGCAATGCATTAGTGCTGCCGAATTCATTGTCACCAAGAGATGATCCATCATCTTTTCCTACCCACGCTGAAGCAACAATATGCGATGCATAGCCTGAAAACCAGGTGCTAGTGGCTTCATTTGTTGTTCCAGTCTTTCCGCCCATGCTTTCAATAGGCATATTAAGTCCTCTTCTCTTCACATTTTGTATTAATGCTTCATTTAAAATATCTGAAATCATAAAAGCTACTCTTGGGTCAATTGATGTTATTGGTTTTTTTTCTTCAGTCCTAATCATGGGTATATCTAGGTAATCTAATTTTTCGTCACTTAACCAAGGAAAACTTATTTCATTAAAGTCATTAATCTTTTTGGCATATTTTTTTTCAGGATCAAAAATTATATTTCCATCAATATCTTCAACTCTATCAAGATAAACAATTTTATTTTTTTGTCCTTTATTAATTAACATTGAGTAACTTTCAGCTGACTTCAGGGGATTTATAGTTCCTGTTCCAAGAGCTATAGATAAATCATTAGTAAGCATCTGCTCATCGAAATTATATTTTTTAAAACAATCTAGAACTTTTTCTAACCCAAGCGATTGTACTATTTTAATTGAAACTATATTAAGTGATTGTTTTAATGCTTCTCTTAATCTTATTGGTCCTAAAAACTCCCCTGAATTATTTCTTGGCCTCCAGATTCCCTCTAACTTACTATCTTCAAAAATAATTGGTCCATCAATAAAGATTGATGATGGGTTCAATTCATTTTCAAATGCACAAGCATATATAAAAGGTTTAATACTAGAGCCTGGTAGAAGCTTTGAATTTCCAGCTCTATCAAATTTAGATTTCTCAAAATCAAATCCGCCAACATAAGCTTTTAAAGTCCCCTGAAGTCCATCTATAGCAACAAATGCTCCTTCTACCTCTGGAACTTGCGATATCTGCAAAATATCATTTTTGTTGTCAATATAAACTATGCTTCCAATTTCTATAAAATCAGAGAATTTTTCAGGAGATTGAGATAAGCTTCCATCTGGTTTTTTTTGTCTTGCCCAAGAATAAAGACTATCTCTCCATTCAACTTTATTTAATTTTAGTTTTACATCTATAGTCTCCACTAAATTGTCATTAACACTTATTACCAAACTTGGAGTTAGTCCATCAGGCTCTGATTTTGAATCTAATAAATTTTGTAATTTTTCAAGATTGCTTTCTTTTTCCTCTTCATAATTTATATTTGATGGCAATACCAATATACCCTCATCTAAAACAGCACTTTTCAAAATTGGAAAATTGAAATCTTTATATACTTCTTCATTCCTCCAGCCATATTTTTTGTCGTAGTTATATAAATTTTTTCTTAATGATTTAATGGCGTTATTCTGCATATATGAATCAATTGTGGTGTAGACATTTATTCCATCTTCATAAGCTCTAGGCCCAAATTTATTTATTATCTCAACTCTAACTCTCTCTGCTATATATTCCGCTTCGACAGTTATTTCTGGTCCAAAAGTCTCGCTAGTAACTATCTCAGCTTTTGCCTCTTTAAATTCACTTTCAGTAATAAAATTTCGGTTTAGCATTCTTTGCAGAATTAAATCTCTTCTAGCTTTTGATGCTGTTGGATTTCTAACTGGATTTACTCTAGATGGTCTTTGTAAAATCCCAGCTAATAGAGCTGATTCAGAAATAGTGGCTTCATTGAAATCTTTCCCAAAATAATATTGATATGCTGCAGCAAAACCATAGTTTCTATTGCCTAAAAATGCCTTATTAAAATAAAGTTCAAAAATTTGCTCTTTACTTAGATAGTCCTCTAGCTTCCATGCTAAAAATATCTCTTTAAGCTTTCTCTCATACGTCCTTTCAAAAGATAAAACATAATTTCTTACTACTTGCATAGTAATAGTTCCACCCCCTCCAAGAGATTTGCCAGAAATTTCACCATAAAGGGCTCTGACTAAGCTTGTTATTTCAACACCAGAGTGATCAAAAAAGTCACCATCTTCAGCAGCTATGATTGCATTTTTCAAATTTACCGGTATCTCATGAAATCTAACTATTTCTCTTTTTTCGGTGCCAAATAAACCTATAAGTTCGCCTTCAGATGCATATATTCGCATAGGATTTGTTAATTTGATTTCTGTAATTGTTTCTATCTTTGGTAGATCTCGAGAAAAAATAAAATATATTACTCCCACAAATAAAAATACAAACTGCAGTAAAAGTAGGAATAATCTTAGAATAGACATAATTTATATATTATTATTCACTTTCAAATTTTTATACAAATGAATATTTTTTTAATAGGTATGATGGGGTCTGGTAAATCCACTGTTGGTCAATCCTTATCAAAATACCTCAATAGTACATTTTATGATTTAGATAAAGAGATTGAAAAGAGTTTTAACTTATCTATTAAAGATATTTTCCTTGAGTATGGTGAAGATTTATTTAGAAAAGAGGAAGAAAAAATTCTTAGAGAGCTTAATAAACTATCTGGACTTGTTGTATCTACTGGAGGAGGAATAGTTATATCAAAAATGAATCGTAAAATTCTTAAGAAAAATAAAACTTATTTTTTAGCAGCTGACATAGAAGACATGTATAAACGTGCATTGAGAAGAGAAAGTGATAGGCCTATATTAAAGGGAATGAATGTTACACAATTTAAAGACTTATATGAAAGAAGACAAAATCTTTATATTGAAAGTGCAACTAAGATAATCAATGTAAATAATAAATCAACAGAAGATTTAGCGATTGAGATAATGAATAATGAAAAAAATATTATTTAAAAGAGAGCAAGACGAAGTATCTTTAATCTACTGTGAAAATATTAGTCATTTATTTGATTCAATATCAACAAATATTAATTGTTGTGTAATAGCGGATAAAAAAGTCCTAGACAAGCATGATTCATTAAGAGAACAAATAGAAAGAAAAAATTTTCTAATCTACGAGATCTCAAATCCTGAAGAAGAAAAGAATATCAATTCATACAATGAAATAATTAATTTTCTTGCATCTAAATCTTTGAGAAGAAATGGTCTTATTATTGGTATTGGTGGAGGGGCTGTTACAGATTTAGCAGGTTTTGTTTCTTCAACTTATATGAGGGGTTTAGATTACATACTGATACCCACTTCTTTGCTTGCTCAAGTTGACGCTTCAATTGGTGGCAAAACTGCTATTAACTATAAAAAAATAAAGAACTTTGTTGGTACATTCTACAATCCATCAAAAATTATAATTTGTCCAAAATTTTTGCAAACTTTAGATGAACAAGAGTTTCTAAATGGGTTAGCTGAAGTTCTAAAGCATGCCTTAATTACTTCAATCAATACTACTGATGAATTGATTAAAAGACATGAAAAAATAAATAGTAGAGAGGCAGAAACCTTGCTGGAGATGATTCAGGAATCCATTGAGATTAAGGCTGATATTGTTTCAGAAGATTTTACTGAAACAGGCAAAAGAAAGTTTTTAAATTTTGGCCATACTTTTGCTCATGGAATTGAATCTGCAAACCTAAATAAACCAATACTACATGGACATGCAGTAGTAATAGGGATGATGATGGCATTGGATTATGCAAAACATATTGAATCAATTAATTTTGATTCTCATCATAAATCTATGAACCTTTTAAAAAGTTTTAATTTTGATTTCTCAGGTATAGAACTTCCCGCAGATGAAATTTTTAGATCAATGAACAGTGATAAAAAGAATACAAAAACAATAAATCTTGTTTTATTGAAAGATATTGGTTCGCCATATATTCTTGAAGAAACGAATGAAGAAAGACTAGTTAATTTTATTAAACACTTTATAGAAAATTTTGAAAAATAATTACTACCTACAAGCATTGCGTCAAGAAAATAAAGCATTAAATGTGCCGGTATGGTTATTGCGACAAGCAGGCAGATATTTGCCTGAATATATGAAAGTCAGAACAAAATTTCCTGATTTTTTTGAAATGATAAAAAAACCAGAGGTTTGTAAAGAGTTGACTTTACAACCCTTAAGAAGGTTTCCATTGGATGCTGCCATAACATTTACAGATATTTTGACAATTCCAGAAGCAATGGGTGTAGATATTAAATTTATAAAAGGCCAAGGGCCAATATTTGCTGATTCAATAAAAAATAATTCAAAACTTAAATTAAATGAATCTAATTTCATAGAGAAATTAAATTATGTATTTGAAGCAACACAATTAATAAAAAACGAAATAGATGTTCCGCTTATAGGTTTTTCGGGTAGCCCCTGGACATTATTTGTGTATCTTTTTTATGGTAAATCTCCTAGAGATTATGAAATTATCAATGCATATATTGAGAATGAACCGCAAAATACTCATGCCATTCTAGATGTTTTATCCAATGCAACTCAAGATTATATTTCTGCACAAATCAAATCTGGAGCAGACTGTATACAGATATTTGACTCATGGGGAGGAATCCTTAAAGAGCGCTATAATGAATTCTCATTAAAATATATAAATGATATCCGAGCTAATCTGAGCAAAGATATTCCAATGATTCTTTATGCCAAAGGTACTAAAGTGGGAAGCTTATTAACTCACACAGATATAAATTGTTTTAATTTAGATTGTGATGAAAATATCAATGATTATATTGATATGCCTTTAGCTATACAAGGAAACTTTGATCCAAAATATTTTCATAAAGATGATTCTGAGCTTAAAGATATTGCAGATGCTATGTTCGATAAATATCATGAAAAACAAAATTATATCTTTAATGTTGGTAGCGGCATTACTCCCGATATAAACCCAGATAAAGTTGGTGTATTTCTTGAGAGGTTACGTCTTTTTAATTCTAAATAAGCCTTCCTGCGTAACTGATGCTATTACTTCACCGTCCTTACTAAAGAAAGTTCCTCTACCCAATCCTCTCGCATTCCCTGTATATGGACTATCTGTAGAATAAAGAATCCAATCATCCCAAATAAAGTCAGCTTTATGGAACCACATTGCATGATCCAAGCTGGCCATCATGAGATTTGGAGACATATAACTCATACCATGTGGGTAAAGACAAGGAGCTAATAAACCTGAATCTGAAATATAAGCTAAGAAAGCATATTGTTTAGATCTAGTATTTGGTATATCTCCATTTGGCTTAAGCCAAATATTTCGTATTGGAGGGAGTTTTTTTGGATTTAATATATCGTTCCACTCAACCCATTTAATGGAATATTCTCTTTTTGAGAGTAAAAATGGTCTTAACTCTTCTGGAACTTTGTCAATATTTTCTTCTCGCATCTGAAGTTCATCTTTTAGATCTTGAGGTGGAGGCACTTTTGGCATATCAATACTATGAGATATACCTTCTTCATCTTTTTGAAAAGAAACGCTCATTGTGAAAATTACTTCATTATTTTGTATTGCTTTCACTGTTCTTGTTGAAAAACTTCTTCCATTTCTAACTGGATCAACACTAAAAAGTACAGGTTGTTTAAGTATGCCAGGTCTAAGAAAATAAGCGTGAAGCGAATGAAGATGTTTATCCTCTTCTATAGTTGCATCAGCAGCAACAAAGGCTTGAGCTATTACCTGACCGCCATAAATTCTTTGAATGCCTGCATTTTTGCCTTTAAATCTGAATAAATATGTATCTAACTGCTCTAAAGATAATCTCATAATGACATTTTCGAAAGAATTTTCAGATTTAATCATTGGGCCGACAAACCTCCATCTATGACAATTTCTGTTCCAGTTATCATTTTTGACTCATCTGAAGCTAAAAATAATATTGCATTTGCTATATCATCTACTTCAGCTAATTTTCGTACAGGTATTTGTCGTTCTAATTTAGTTAGCATGTCATTTGAAGTATCACTTAATAGAGCCTCTAGTATTTCTGTTCTTGCGAAAACTGGATGCACACTATTACATCTAACTAGATTAGTAGTCCTAGCACAATGAAGAGCTACAGATTTAGATAAGTGTCTTACTGCTGCCTTAGCACTGTTATAGGCTGTAAAATTATGACCAGCAACAATACCCGATATTGAGGAAATATTTATTATTGAACCGTTACCTGAATCTCTCATTAATGGAAGAGCATACTTACATCCATAAAAAACTGAATCTAGATCGACTTTATGAATCATATCCCATGCTTCATTAGTAGTTGATTCAACATCCCCCATATAACCAATGCCGGCATTATTTACCAGAATATGAAGTTTACCTTCAGATTCTTTTATTTTTTCTATTACTCTTTTCCAGTCATCTGTTTTTGTTACATCCTGCTGTAAAAAATTTACATCAAATTCTTGAGCAACTTTCTCCCCACCATCAACATTGATGTCTGAAATGTAAACTACTGCTCCCTCATTTTTGAGTGTTTCAGCAGTTTTTTTACCGAATCCAGCTGCTCCACCAGTAATAAGAGCAACCTTTCCTTTAAGTCTATTAGCCATAATTTTTAGAAATTGTTAAAATCTAAGATTAATTATAACTATATGAAATCAAAAAAAGTTAATAATCAACCTCAAGAGATACAAGATTATCCAGAGATTGATCCAAAAGATCAAAATGCCGTCGAATGCATTAATGAGATTTTTATGTCTCCTTTAACTGGTAGCTATAACTGGGACTATACCGTTGTTGAAGATAGGATTAAAAAACTCTATGAACTTGGAAAAGAACTAAATTGGAATGTATCTTCTGATTTAGATTGGTCTCAAGAGTACCCTAAGGATGAATTGATGATCAATTACGAATTATTTGAATCGCCAGATAGTGTTCTTAGAGGTTATGAAGAACTATCAGATGCAAAGAAGGTTGAAATGGACAGACATAGAGTTTCATGGAACCTTAGTCAATTTCTACATGGTGAACAAGGAGCGCTTTTAGTAGCTTCTCAACTAGTATCTTGTGCTCCTACATTCAATGCAAAAATGTATGCTGCGTCACAGACTTTTGATGAAGCCAGGCACGTTGAAGGGTTTAATAGATATCTAAAGGAAAAGATAGGATTCCAATATCCAGCAACAAAAGGACTAAAGTCTCTGATGGATAAAATTCTTACTGATGAGCGGTGGGATTTGAAATTTATAGGTATGCAAATCATTATTGAAGGATTAGCTTTAGCTGCATTCAATAATATGAAATTCATTCTTAATGATGGATTATTAAAACAATTACTGCATTACGTAATTAGAGATGAAGCAAGACATGTAACTTTTGGAGTTAACTATTTAGAAGATTACCTAAAAACATTATCTAAAAGTGAAATAGATGATAGAGCTGAGTTTGCTTTCGAAGCTTGTGTAGTTATGAGGAATAGGCTAATTTCTGGAGATGTAATTGCTAGATTTCTTGACTATACACCAGAAGAGGCTCAAGAAGCTGCAGAAAACACTGAACAAGGAAAAAATTTTAGAACTCTTTTATTTACAAAAATTATTCCTAATTTAAAAAGAATTGGGCTGTTAAATGACAAGGTAATGCAAAAATATGAACAACTTGGAGTTTTAGGTTATGCAGAACTTGAAGATAACTTTAATATTGACTGGGCTGATATGACAAAACCTTATGAGACTCAAGAAGAAATTGAAAGGTTTATAAGCGCCCCACACCACTAATCATGATTAAAACTCAACAAGTGTCAGACAAACTTGCTATGTCATTATCCATGATTTGTGTTGTACATTGTTTTTTTGTGCCTTCTTTTATTGTTTTAAGTGCGGGTTACTTATCATTTGCAGTAGACAATGAATTTGTGCACAAACTTATAGT
>MDTD01027327.1_pt1 | contig 23655 bp, 23 predicted proteins | sample 811221 | NCBI WGS metagenome assembly MDTD01 (sample SAMN05326646, study PRJNA326480) | marine metagenome | isolation source: seawater | place: Pacific Ocean: South West | collected 2011 | reverse complement strand
TGAAAGCTGGTAAAGCTTATCAAACATTAGGAGTCTTGTGGTGGAGGGGGTAGGATTCGAACCTACGTACTCAAATGAGGGCAGATTTACAGTCTGCTGCCTTTAACCACTCGGCCACCCCTCCTATCATTTAATATAAAATTGTATAATATCAATCAATTTTATATATGCAAGTAATGTATAATATAATTTACGAAAGAATTTATCTACGTATTATTATATTTGTATTAGTTCAAAATTAATATTAAATTATATTATTAAATAATATTTTAACGTTATCCATTGGAGTTTTTTTTTGAATAATAATTTATATTTAGTAGGGCACAGTGAAGAGTTAATATTATTATCAAGAAAAGCTAATATTAATTTTTCTGGAATAATTGATATTAAGAAAAATATAAAATCAAGTAAATATAAAGTTTTTGAAGAAAATGATGAAAACATTTCTAACCTCCCAATAAAAAATGTAGTAATAGGAGTTGATAGCCCAATAAAGAGACAAAAACTTTTCAATTATTATGAAAAAGCAAATGTCAAAATTATATCGCTGTATGAAAAAAAACCCAACGATAGTTGTTCTTTTAAAGAAGGTCTGATAATTCAGGAAAACTGTTTTATATCAACAAATTGTATATTTGGTAAAAACGTTAGAATTAATGTTGGCTCAACTATTATGCATGATGTTCAAATAGGAGATTTTGTTACGATTGCGCCAAGAGCAGTAGTACTTGGTAGAGTAAAGGTTTCAAACAACGTATACATAGGGGCTAATAGTACTATATTACAAGATATTAAAATAGGAGAAAACTCTGTAATTGGAGCTGGTGCTGTTGTTACAAAAAACGTACCAAGAAATTGTATTGCTAGAGGAGTACCTGCTAAATTTTATTCAAATTGAAATTGTTCTATATCTTTTTTTCATCATCTAATAGTTTACTAAATACACTTCAATTTAATTATTGATTTTTCTTTTAAATTTTGTTGTATTACTTTGATGGTATCTAAAAATCAAGATATACTATGTGCTTGCTTTGACATTAAAAAGAGCTATGTAACTAATTACCTCAAAAGAGATGATGCCAATATAGAATATCTGTATTCTTCAACTAAAATAGGAAGTAAATGTACTGCATGTTTAGCAGATATAGACTTATTATTAAGCAATACTCATGATATTGACAGTGTATTAGATAAGAGAATTAAAGATAGCAATGAAAAATTTGAAATTGCTTATCAAGGAAGACATCCTGATGAAAGGCTGGATTCAGGCATATTTTTTAATGATAACGGAATGACAACTAGTATAGTTCTTGCTAATCATAATCCGTTATTTAGAGATACTGATGAATCTGTAGATCACAAATATCATATAAGGCTTTTTTCAGAAAATGGACAAGTTACTACCAACATAAAAGGCCTATCTAAAGTTGGGCAAACTCTTACTATTAATTTAATTGAATATGAAAAATGTCCTAAAAGAGGATGGTATTTAATTTCTTTACTTCCATTAAAACCAGGATTTTATGGTACATTAAGACCACAAATTTTAGTAAAAGGTAATAATTGGGCATTGACTACCCATGTTCAACCTCACATACATGCTAGTTATGGTCCAGGGAAGCTACCCAGAAGATCACATATGTACATAAAATCTGTCGAAGGTAAGACCAATACTTCATTATCTATAATAAATGCCTCAAATAAACAAGGAGACTTTACTGTAGAATTGAGTGAGGACGATTATCTAGAGACCTATACAAATAAAATTTCACCTAATGGTTCGGTGATAGTTGATCTAGATAAAAAAATAGCTTGTTTTCCAGAAGATGGAGTGCTATTAATTGCAGTTAGAAGCAGTGTACCTACTAGAAAACACATAATTATGGAGAGTGAAAATGGAACAATTAGTATGGACCATTTTCCCAATACAGTATGAATAAGTTTTTCCACTATTGTTCACCACTAATTTATCCTGTAATGCCTGAAAAAGCAGGAAGGACTATAATAAAGTTAGATTTTGCAGCAATAATCATGAATCATGTTCCTGTAAACATCGAGCTTGAAGATGCTATTATTGATGTTGAAGTTGATGTTTTTTATAATGGCGAACTGCAGAATACAAAAAAATTCGAGGTTGAAGTTAAAGATAAAAAAATGAGTCCCAGATACTTCCAAGAAAGCTATCAGTTGCCAGGGTTTGGTTATGCTCAAATATCTTTATTTACTAAAAAGCCTTATTTTAGCAAAATTGAAACTGAGAAAGGTTATGCATTATTAGTTGGTAAAAAAGCTGTAATATCAACTGTTCTACCTCAGTCAAAATATTCAGAACCTCTAATTATTGCTAATATGAAAACTACGGGCACTTTTAATTTAGTAAATCCAGCTCATTATTTAGACAAAGGTGCTGGTATATCTAATTCCGCACTTTTGATTAATCCATATGATGGACCAATCGTTGCATTAATAATTAGCGATGAAAATAAAAAAATAAGAAAAAAAATGCCCGGGAAAAGTGCCATAATAGTAAATCTTGCCGAACTTATTTCGGAAAAAAGACCTACTTGTGTGCTTTACTCTGGAAGTAATAGATATACAGGATGGGACATTAGGCACAAATATGGGGAAGTAAATTCTATTACAAATATTGACCATCTAGAATATTATAGAGCGCTTCCGACATATAAAGATAAGACAATATATCAAAATATTAAACATCAAGTTAAAAAAGTAGCTAGAAATTTTAATAGATATTAAAATTTAAACATTTTGTAGATTGAGCTTATCTATATTTGATTTTTTGTTATAACCAGCAGAAAAAACTATAAACTTACCTGTCTTAGAACTTGGGGTTTTATAGTTAATTGGTTTACCATTGATACCAAGTGTGATGCCCCCCGTATTTCTTACGATAGCATCACCTGCTGCTATGTCCCATTTGCTTATAGGGTCTAATCTCGGATATATATCTGCTTTACCCTCTGCAACACTGCAAAACTTTAGAGAAGAGGATAGTTTTTTAATATTAGATAGTTTATTCTTTTCTAAAAATATTTTAGTTGTTGGGTCTAATCCTTGAGAGCAAAGTATTATAGGACTTCTAATATTCTTTTTAATACTTACAAGCTTTATTATTTTATTATTTGCAAATAAATAAGAATTTTTTTTAAATGAATACCATATTTTTTTAGATGGCGGATGTCCTATTACACCAAACTCTGGAAAACCATTTTTTATTAAGGCTATATTTACAGTAAACTCGTTTCCTTGTTTTGCAAAATTACTTGTGCCATCTATAGGGTCAATTAACCAATACGTGTCATTTAAAAAAAAATTTTTTTCAAGTTTTTTTTCTTCACTTATAACTAAGGTGTCTTTGTCAAAATCTCTTAATTTGCTACAAATATAATTGTCAACATCAATATCTGCTTGTGTAATGATTGACCCATCATTTTTGAAGAATTTAATATTTTTTTTAGAAGTTTTAATGATTTCAAAAGATTTTTGTATTATTGCAATTATTTCCTGCAACTTTACATTTGCATTTATATAGTTATTCATATTAAGTAATTTAATTTTTTTGATATTAATATATCATTATATTATTACTATTGTATCGATATATAGAAATAAAAAAATCCTTAAAATTTTTCTTTTGCGAGTTATGATTAAAGTTAAAATATTTAAATTATACTTTTGATTATGAATATTAGAAAAAATAAAAAAAGCTATTGGATTTTTGGCAAGCATCCTGTCATATCAGCGATATTAAATCCTCATAGAAAAGTTTTAAGAATAATTATTAGTAAAAATAAAGAAAAAATTTATGCAAAAACTTTAAAAGATAAACTCTTTATTAGCAAAAAGAATATTAATGTAGAAATACTTCCTACAAATCACTTTAATAAAATAATTAATCATGGTGTCAATCAAGGCATAGGAATATTAGTTGAACCTTTAGAACTTATTAATATAAATAGCTTCTATAACCAAGTAAGTAATAAGAAAACTAATATTTCAGTATTATTATCTGATATAAACGATCCTCATAATGTAGGTGCAATAATTAGATCAGCAGTAGCATTTGATATTAAGAATATTTTTTTAAAAAAAAATAGATCTCCTCAAGATACTCAGACCATAGCTAAAGTTGCTTCTGGTGGCCTTGATAAAGTCAATATATATAATTTTGGTAATGCAGGAATAACATTTAAAATGTTGAAAAAAAAAGGATGGTACATAATGGGTTTAGAACTTAATACTAAATATACATTAAATACTATTAAAAAAGATAAGTTTAATTTTGATAAAATTTTAATTATTATGGGGTCTGAGAGTTCTGGAATTAGTCCTTTTATTAAAAAAAATTGTGATATTTTAATCAAAATACCTATAAATTCTAATAATATAAATAGTTTAAATGTTTCGTGTGCCGCTGCAATAACTTTTTATCAAATAAATAGTCTTATAAATGATGATTCAAGCAATACTATTTCTCGTTCAAGGTAATATTTTTAATTTAATAAATTTTTAATAATATTGTTTTAATATCTAATTTTAAAAAATAATTTACAACAGTTTAAACAAATATTAAAGCTTTGTATTTGTTAAAGCATCCACTCTAGTAACAAGTTCTAATTTTCTAATAACTTTCCTTCACCTATATTTACTTTCTATATAAAATTTTATTATAGCTTCTAAAAACTTTATTAATAATCAATTTAATATAGAAAATTTTTATGAAAATTGATTAGAAGACTTTTAAATGTTTCTCTTCATTATTACATTTTATCTTCTAGTGATTTTGATTTATTTTTATGATTAAAATTTCCAACATAGCTTTTTATTAGTTTTTTTATTTTTTTCTCATTCCATGTTTTATTTTTTAACTCAAAAAGTTCTTTTAAAAATTTTTTAATTATACTTTTTTTTATGATATTTTTTGCATTAATTATTTCTATCTCTGAATACTGGCTGCGTTTTAATAAATCTATTTTTCCTAAAAAGAATTCTTCTTCTTTTTCTCCTGATGTGTCAGTAGAAAATAAGAAACAAGGCCATTTTTTTTTATTTTTCTTTCTTGCTAACATTCTTGCTTCATTTTCAGTTCCGCTCACAAACATATCATAGCCTTTAAAGTTTAATAAGTTTTTTAAAATTGATGGAAAGTCTTTCTGTGCTATAGATTTTTTTATTTTAGGTATAAATATTTCACCTGTTTTACTACAAAAAGCAGATAACAAACTTAACTTAGATGCTTCCTCATGAGTTAAAAAGTATCTTTTTATATCTACTGGAGCAACTAAAGGTTGATCATGATTTAATCTTTCTATTGCACCATGTAATAATGAGCCATCTGAAAATGCAATGTTTCCAAATCTAGCTGAACTAGTTATCATATCTTTTGAATATGCGCTCAATGCTAATTCCATAAGTCTTTTAGTAGCACCTAAAAAATTTATAGGATCACATGCTTTATCCGTTGAAACAGAAAAAAACCTTTTTGCTTTTGTTCTCTTTGCCAACTCTAGCATTTTGCATGTGTTTTCAAAGTTTACTTCTATCATTCTCATTAAAATCAAAGGATCTCTTTCACTTCTTACATGCTTCAAAGCCGAAAAGTTAAGCCACACATCATATCCTTTATTTTTTTTTACTAATATCTCAAAGTTTTTACTTCCTACATCCAAAGGAAAAGTTTCAATTTTAACATTAGTATAGCCAATACTACTTCTTACATATCTGATTACTTCAACCAGTTTGTTTTCATTAATATCAACTATATGTATTAACTTAGGGCTATAATCTATTAATAGTCTTATAACACTGAATCCTATGCTTCCTGCACCACCAATTACAATTATTTTACTATTTTTTATGTTTTTTTTAATACTGGATTGGTTCTTACTAAAATCAAAAGAAAAAAACTTCTTACTTCTATTTAATAATTTTAAAACTATTTTTTCTTGCATCATAAAAGTTTTTTTAATTTATTAAAGACATACCTTACATCTTCTTCTTTCATAGTAGGAAATAATGGAAGCGTCAATTGTCTATCACATATTTCTTTGCAGAAAGGGTATTTAGTTTTACTAAATATTTTTTTATAAATAGAAAAAGACCAAAAAGCAGGATAATGAACACTTGTTTGAATTCCTTCTTGTTTTAATTTATCTATCAGTAATTGCCTATTTATACTTTTTGGTATTAAAATAGGAAAGATATGATAGGCCGCTTCATAGTTATAACCTATATTTTGGAAAGGAAATAATATTGGTAATTTATTCAACAGATTTTGATATAGTTTGAATATTTTTTTTCTTTTTAAATTAGCTTTTTTAAGTTTACTAATTTGAACATTAGCTAAAGATGCCCTTAATTCATCTATCCTGTAATTTAACCCAGAAACCACTACATCATATTTTGAGGTTCTTCCTAATGTTCTATCTAAAGAAAGTTGTGTCATTCCATGAGATCTAAAAAATCTTAATTTATTAGCTAATTTTTTATTTTTGGTGGTTATAATTCCACCTTCACCAGCCGAAATATTTTTATTACTAAAAAAAGAAAAACACCCCACATCTCCCATTGCACCACAGAATATATTATTTATTTTTGCTCCTGGAGCATGTGCTACATCTTCTACTATTAAAATTTTTTTTTTCTTACATATCTCTTTAAGTTCATTATCTATTAAGCATGGAAAACCTGCATAATGTAAAATTATAATAGCCTTAGTATTTTTGGTAATACTACTTTTTACTTTTTCTATATCTATATTCCAATTGTCCAAAGAAGTACAATCTATAAGAATAGGTTTAGCTCCTAGATTTTTTATAACATTTATTTGGGAAATAAAAGATAAAGAAGGTACTATAATCTCATCATTTTTTTTTAAGTCTAAAGATAGTAGACTTAAATGAATAGCTGCTGTACAGCTAGAGACTGCTACAGTAGATACATTTCCTTTAATTAAATTAGAAAATTTTTTTTCTAGAGTTGCGGTTTGTTGCCCCATAGTAAGCCATTTAGAATTAATAACTTTTTGTAAAGCTTTTTTTTCTTTATCATCATAATTTAATTTAAAAAGAGGAACCTTATACATTGTAATATCAAAGTAGTAGTGTTAAAAAAATAATAGTAAATTAACTTTAAAAAAAATGATATCATTTTCTAATTATAATATTATTTTATTTTACATTTGACTACTTGATCATTGCTCATTTTTTTTAAATTTAAAAGCCTTAAAAAAGATGTCTAAACTTTAATTTTTTTAAACTTAATATATATCTTTATCAAAATAGATTTATAAAACCATAAGCTTAGTTAATAATAGGAAATTTTGATTATTATGAGAATATTGGGAAAAAAACTAGTAGCCTTGTAAAAAAAGACAGTGCCATTTCAATTAGTATATCTATAAATTAATTTAAAAAATATTCTAAATATCTCAGTTATAATGGCAATTTTTTTAATCAAAACAAAATATAAAAAAAAATTACTATTGTAAGAACCTAATTTACATAGTATTTATTAGTAAATAATTTTTTTTTTAAAAAGCCGGATTAGCTCAGTCGGTAGAGCAACTGATTTGTAATCAGTGGGTCGGGAGTTCAAATCTCTCATCCGGCACCACACTAAGTAATTCAGATAAAAAAGTCTATACCTTAATAATTTGTCCTCGATTAAATGTTTTATTTGATTTTTTATTTATGATTTTTTTATAATCAAAGGCTCTAATCGCATCCTTATTATTTATTATTCTTTTAAAAGCAATATTATTAAGATCAAATTTAGTACCTTTTTTTATTTTTTCTGAAGCTACACAAAACCTCTGCAAACTTAGCTTTTTATTTAATTCTTTTTTAGTAGGTTCCTTATTGTTCTTCCCTAAAATTTTTTCTATTTTTCTAATTTCAGTTACCATATTCTTAAATTCTTTAGGGTCTAAAGAAATTTTATGATCAAATCCTCTAGCTTTATTATCTAAAGTAAAGTGTTTTTCTATAATTTTAGCTCCTGCCGCTACTGCTAATAGTGAGGCTTTATAATTTAAAACATGATCAGAATATCCAGTAATTACATTAAACTTTCTATTTAAATATCTAATTGAATTTAGATTAGTTTCTCCTATTGCTGCAGGGTATACAGATACACAATGTAAAATTGCTAAATTGTTTTTTCTCTTGTTTTGAATATTTTTAACAACAGTTTTTATTTCTTCAATGCTTGCCATACCAGTTGATAGAATTATTGATTTTCCAGTTTTCTTTATTTCTTTTATCAAAGGCAGATTAGTTAATAAGCCCGAGGAAATTTTATAAAAATTTATATTTAATTTCTCACATAAATCTAAACTTTTAAGGTCTCCTGGAGTAGCAAATATATCTCCTTTATGTATAAATTTCTTTAATAAATTTTCATACTCATTAGCTTTTAATAAAGATTTTTTAAAAAGTTTATATGAAATTGATTTTTCTTCGTATGATAAATCTGGGTCTACAATTTGAAATTTAACTGCATCGGCTCCTGCTTTAAAAGCTTCCTTTGTAAGAACAATTGCTTTATTTACATCTCCCTCATGATTAATTCCAATTTCTGCTATAATATAACATGGTGAGAATACTGAAATAGTTTTTTTTCTATTTAAATAAAATTTGCATTTATTATTTTCTAACATTGAAAACACCTTTTAGTTTTTTTCCTTCTAAAAATTTTTCTGGTTCTTTAGTTTCTAAAAAATATTTTACTTTTTCCAAACTCTTTTTCATTCTGCTTATAGTTGAATTGAATATTTGCTTGTTGTTATGCTTTAGACATAAGTTATAGCTTGACCCTATGAACAAACCACTTTTTATAAGTTCTTGCCTAAATAAATGCAATGTAATATTAGATTGATTTTTAAATGTAAATCTTGGCCACCAATTGTTCCCTTCCATCTCAATATATTTTTGCAAATTCAATCTTAATATTATATCATTTGTCTGTTTTATTAATTTGCTACCAAGCTCTTCTAATTTTTGAGGAACATTTAAAATTTCTAGCTTTTTTATAGTAGCCAAAGCAGCAGCCATTGAAAGTGTTTCTCCTGCGAATGTTCCTGAAACAAATATTTCTTCTATATTTCTCATTATTTTTTTTCTACCTACTATTGCCGAAATAGGATACCCGTTAGCCATAGACTTACCAAAACAACCTAAATCAGGCATTATTCCAAATTTTTTAGATGCTCCTCCTATATGTGTTCTAAAACCACAAACTATCTCATCAAATATAAGAAGAATACCAGACTTTTGGCATAAACTTTTTAATTCTTTTAGATAATGTTTTTCAGGAATTATAATACCATCTGGTTCAACTATAATTGCGCATATTTTATTTTTAAATTTCTTAATTTTTTTAACTAAATCGTTAATATCATTGTACTTAAACGTTTTTGTGAGTCTACTTACTTCTTTAGGAACACCCATATTTCTTGAAGTAGAACCTATATACCAATCATGCCAGCCATGATATCCAGACACTAATACAATGTCTTTTTTTGTATAAGCCCTTGCTAACCTTACAGCAGCAGACAATACATCTGATCCATTTTTTCCAAATCTTACCATTTCAGCATAAGGTATTATTGACTTGATTTTTTCAGCTAGTTCTATTTCTATAGGATGCGACATAGAAAATACAACTCCTTTTTTCATTTGTTCTTTGACAGCAATATCTACATCCTTATCTTGATATCCTAAAATGATAGGTAACAATGATAATAAATAATCTATATATGTATTTCCATCTACGTCTACTATTTTACATCCTTTGGCTTTTTCAAAAAACATAGGTGAAGCTCCAAGAGGCCACTGTAATGATGATTTAGAAAATGTCTGAGTAGCTAAAGGTATTGTATTTAAGGCTTTATTATATAAATTATTAGATTTACGAAATGAAATAGTCATTATTTTATTTTTTTAATAATTTGTTTCAACTTTGAATTACTTAATTCTTTCTCCCGCAAAGAATACTTTTTTACTTCTTTTGTAAGGCTCTCAATTTGTTTACCACTCAAAGAAACTTTTAAATCATTTAATATTTTTTTAATTCCTGCCTTACCTGAAAGCTTTCCTATAGATATTTTACCTCCTGATAGACCAAATTTTTCTGCTTTCAATATTTCAAAGCTATTTTTATTTTCAATAACAGCTTTTTGATGCATTCCAGAAGCATGAGTAAAAACATTTTTCCCAAAAACTGGCTTATTATTATGTATTTTTATTCCTGTTATTTTTTCCAATAATACATTCGCTTCAGCTAGTTTTTTAAGTCTAATATTTTTTTTTAAAAGATTTTTGTATTTTAAATCTAAAATTGCTAATACCTCTTCAAGAGGAGCATTACCTGCTCTTTCTCCTAAGCCATTTATAGTACACTCCACTTGCCTTGCTCCTGAATTAATTGCTGCTATCGTATTTGCAGTAGCAAGGCCTAAATCGTTATGACAATGTGCTGATATAAAAACTTTTTTAAACTTTTTTATATAGTCTTTAATTTCTGAAATTAACATAGAATATTCTTCAAAAGAACAAAACCCAGTGGTATCAGGCAAAGATATAGTAGTAGCTCCACTATCTATAGCAACATCAATTAACTCCTTGAGAAATTTCTTTTCTGCTCTGGGAGCATCTTGAGCAGTAAACTGTATATCTTCGAAAAAGCCTCTTGCTTTACAAATACTTTGTCTTAAATTTTTTATTAACTGTTTTTTAGTAGTGTTAATTGAATATTTTAAATGTATATTAGATGAAGGAGCAACTACTTGAATACGACTTTTCTTTGCCTCTTTTAAACTTTCATATGCAATCTCAATATCACTTTCTTTTGCTCTTGAAAATGCACATAAAATAGTATTTTTTTTCTTAAATAGTTTACTAATTTTTTTAATATTATTTTTTTCATTTTCAGAAGCTGCAGGAAATCCAACTTCTATAATATCTAATCCTATTTGATACAATATATTTGTAATTTTTATTTTATCACTTAAACTAAAAGCTATACCAGGGGTTTGTTCACCATCTCTTAGTGTTGTGTCATGAAAAAGAATTTTATTCAAAATTATTCCTTTAAGTAGTAAAAAAATATATATAAATTATCTTAACTAATATTAACTTATTTAGAATTTATAGGATATTTATTTTTTCTTGCTTCAATTAAATCTTTAGGCCTTCCTATATCAGTCCAATTCTCATGTATTGGAAATATCATAATATTCATTCCTTTTTTTTTACCTCTATTTAATAACTCTGGCATATCTATATATTCTCTTACATCAAGAAGCTTCAAAATTTTATTTGATAAACAGTATATACCAGCAGATACGTAATTATTTATATTAGGCTTTTCTTCCAAATTCAGAAAATTACCTTTGATATCATGTCTTATGACCCCATAAGGTATTTCAACTAAATGGTTTGCTACTGCAATGGTGGCATCAGAATTATTTTTAGAATGAAAATTAATTAAAGCTTCAAAGTCTAATGTTGTTAGTATATCGCCGTTTACAACTAGTATATTAGATTTTTTTATATTAGGAAGTAATTTTAATGAACCTGCTGTGCCAAGAGGTCTTCTTTCTGTAAGAACTTTTACTTTATTTTTTCTTTTTGTTTTTGTCAAAAAATCGTGAATTTGCTCTTTTAAATGATGTACAGATATAAAAATGTTTTGCACTTTAATTTTTTCAATATTTTTAAAAATATGCTCTAAAAGTGGTTTGCCTCTTACATTCACTAGTGGTTTAGGTTTATTTTTAGTTTTATCACCTAACCTTTTACCATAACCTCCAGCCATAATAAGAACATTTAGTGGGATTTTTTCATCTACATCATTTATTACAATCTTAACCAAATTATCATTTTTATTTAAAACTGGTAAAAATGGAAAGTAAGTGTCTATTCTAGACAGTAATGTTTCAAAATTATCAGAATTATTATCATATGCTTTTATAGGGGTTTTTTGCATAAAATCGTCCACTTTGCCTTTTAAACTTTTCCCAGCAATTAAAGATCTCCTAATATCTCCATCCGTAATAGTACCAAGTAGCTTCTTTTTTTTATTAACAACTATCAAAAAAGGATATTCTCTAGCTTTTTCCGTAAGCTTTTTTAAGACATTGAGAATTAAAGTGCCCTCTAAAACAATGTAGTTGTTAATACCTAAAATCTTTAATTTCATTTTAAATTATTTTTTATATGCCAATATCATCATGTGACTAGACTCACCAGAACTTGAAAGAAAATTTTGAAATTGTTTAAGTTTTTTAGTGTTATTTTCTTTATATAGTTGCTGAAGAAAACCTCCCAAAGCGTTTGATTTAATGTTTTTTTTATCTAAAGCGCTTCTTACCAAATCTACATCAAGTTTTCCAGGAGTAGTTACTTCAATAAATTTAAATCCTACATTTTTTAATAGCAAACTGATAGAGTTAGGGTTAAACATATTTAAGTGTTCATGATCTACACTAGTAGAAAACTTTCCAAGTACAGTCGTTTCAAAACCACTTATATTAGGACATGTTAGAAATATACAGCCGTTTGGTTTAGTGATATCGTAACACCATTTTAAAAACTTTTTAGGGTTATATAGGTGCTCAATTACCTCAAAATTTGCTACTACGTCGACTTTTTCCTTCATGACTATATTCTCATATGCCTTTTCAATAACAACTAAATTATTTTTTTTTCTAAGCTTCGCAGCTAAATCTGGGGTTGGTTCGACAGCAATTATTTTTTTAAAAAGTTTCAATTTTTTTACAGCCTCTACAAAAAAACCGTAAGCAGCTCCAATTTCTAAAAGTGTTTTACCTTTAGTGTCAATTTTTTTTGATAAATATTTAGCCCTTGGCATAAAGATTTTTTTTAATCTTACTTCTTCTGTTCTAGAAAAAATATTTTTTGCAAAAAATTCGTAATTTACTGACCTAGAATAAAACTCTTTTAATATTTTTTCAGTTGGTCTTGGGTTAACAAACTGAGTATTACAATCTTTACATAAAACTTGAGTTAAAAAATATTTTTTATATAAATACTTATAATTGTTGCTCCCACATGAAGGACAGCATACTAAAGAAAAATTTTTTTGTTTTTCTTTTAACCACATTACGTCATTTTTAATTACCTTTTTGTGTTCTATTTCCAAAAATTTTGGTCTAATATCATTTTCATCCATTACCTTAATCCCATATATTTCTTTTTTCCCATTTACCCTTGGAGTTTGTCTTCCATACTTTTTCACTTCTAAATGTGTTAGCTACTCTATCGAACTCTTCTTCAGTCATATTCACGTAATCTAACCAATCATAGGTATCTGAAGATTTAACATGATCATACTTTTTTACCAAAGAAATACCCTCTGCCCTTGTCATATGCCCATTACGTATATCCTTACACACATGATCTGTAGCCCTACCATAACCAAATTTAATATATTTTAAATAATCATGAACTCCGTTTTCATATTTATCATCAAGATTTGAAAAATTTCTATATGTTCTCTCAAATGGATATGGAGATGGCTTCCATCCATATTTATTCATCACTAATTGCACATGTTTATTAGCGTCCCATGGATCATAATTACCAATAAATATACCTCTTAACCCCACCTTTTTAATTTCTTCATCATTGGGATATTTACACCATTCCATTTCTTTTTCTTCTATTTTTTCCCTATCTGAATTAAGCATATCTACCCAATCAAAACCTCTTAGAAGCTGATCTTTCCTATAACGAGAGGTATATTCAACTAGGTCATTCATAGAGTGCATACCTCCAAGATCAGTCCAGCCATGTTCACCCCAGAAAACTAAAGGTATATTCATTTTAATACCCATTTTCATTGGCAAAGTAGCAATTCCTGCATGATTATGCCAGTTCATATCTCCCATTAAGTAAAAACATAATCTATTTAACTTAATGATGGTATCAGTTCCAGGAGAAAAAATGAAATGATCAACATTAAATACATCTTTCATTCTAGTGAGATTCTCCCAACCTGTTTTGAGATAATTATTGCCATTATATGTTACTAATAATGGATTTAAACCTAAAATATTTTTTACATAGTGAACTTGATAATAACTATCTTTTCCTCCTGAGACCCCAATAATACATTCATACCCAGAAGGCTTTCTATATTGTTCTATATCATTCAATAACCATTTTAATCTCTCATCCCAGTCAATATTTTTTTTTTCTTCATGTGTTCTGCAACCACTACATATACCTTCTTCATCAAACACTAAACTGACAGCAGATGAGGTAGGGTAAACACATTTATTGCACCAAGATATTTCAGGCAAATTTTTGTTTATAGTCATTTTTATCTTATATCACTTCTATTTATTTTTAAAAAGGCCTTAAATATTGGATATGCATTTTCAGTAAAATGAAAAATATTACCTGCTGCTATAGCCTCTGCCCTTGTTTTATTAAAGCAATCTAAAATATGAAATTTATTTCCTGCACCACTGCAAGCTATTACTGGAATACTTACAGAATCAACCAAATTATTAATTATTTCATAATTATAACCTCGTGCTTCTCCATCATTATCTATAGATTGCAAAAGAATTTCTCCAGCACCTAATCCCTCTAATCTTTTTCCAAGTTCAATTGGGTCTTCTTCAAGCATAATTCTTCCTTTATCAGAAAAAGCTATAGCCTTCCCTTCCACTATTTTATAATCAATGCTTGAGACTATGGCCTGTCTGCCAAAAATTTTTGCAGACTCAGTAATTATGTTCGGATTTGTATTAGTAATAGTATTTATGGCTACTTTATCTGCTCCATTACAGATTATAGTCTCTATATCATTAATATTTTTAATATTACCTCCGAATGTTAATGGCATATGACTTTCTATAGATAGCTTTCTAATTAACTCTAAAATATTTTCTACTGGTTTTATTTTATAATCTTTTCTATTGTGAGTAATGTTTTGATCAGTACTTATATCTAAGATAACTAATTCATCCACATCCCATTCTTTCATTCTTTCAACATGAGAATAAGGGTCACCAATAATCTGATGTATTTTAAACTGTTGACTTCTTACCATCCAGCCATTTCTAAAAAATAAAATAGGGATTAATCTTCTTTTATACATTACGATCTTTCTTAATTTTGATCATAGAAATTTTGCAAAAATAATTCACCTATTCTTCCACTTTTTTCAGGGTGAGACTGAATGCCAAGTATATTTTTTTTCTTTACTATTGAAGTAAAATTTGTCCCATAATATGTTTTTCCTATTTCTACACTTTTCTCACAATACATTACATTAGTGTGAGCGAAATACATATCTTCATTATTTATATTTTTGAGAAAGCTATTACCACTACTTATTTTTATAGTATTCCAACCCATATGAGGAAGGCTTAAGTTATTATTCAATAACCTTTTTACATTTCCTTCTATCCACCCTAAAGCATTATAAACTTTAAATTCCTCGCAGGTTTTAGCTAGAATTTGCATGCCTAAGCAAATTCCTAGAAAAAAAACACTTTTTTTAATAACTAAGTCATTTAAAGCCATTATAAATTGTTTTTTTTCTAAACTATTCAGAGCTTCTCCTACAGCACCTACTCCCGGCAGAATAATATGAGTTGGACTATATTTTAATAAAGATTTACCGTCTTCTACAATATATGGCTTATAATTGAGTCTAACTAAGGCATTAAATACTGAATTTATATTTCCTATGCCCATATTTATTAATGCCAATTTTTTTTTCATAACATTTTATACCTATGCTTTTTTTTATTAATAGATTTTGAATTTAATTAAATTAAATTTTTTTGTATCTTAAACAAATTACAAATCATCTAAACTAATACCTTCTTCAAATTTAATTTTATTTTTAACCTTTTTTCCTATTATGTTAGCAATGTCCTTCGGCTTTAACTCACTTTCTGGTCTACAAATTTTTAGCATATTATGAGTAATAGTTTCACCAACCTCTATATCTCTTGCAGCATACACTCCTCTTCTAATTTGCTTGATTGTTTCTTCCCCTTCTACCAGTGGCTTTTTTAGAGAACCTCTGGCTTTAAATATATTTAAAATACTGTCAGTTAAATTCTTAAAGTCTGTTGGGTTACATGAATGTTTATGATCTGGCCCTTCTAAAGAATTATCTATAGTAAAATGTTTTTCTATCAAATTAGCTCCATTTGCAACAGCTGCCATTGCAATATCATTACCTACAGTATGATCAGAAAAACCTATTGGAACATCAAAAGATCGCCTTAATTCCTGAAGGTATCTTAAATGAACATCTTTAAAATCTGTAGGATAATTAGAAATACAATGTAATATAGCAACTTTTATTTTTTTATTTATACAATATATTACATCAATAGCATCACTAACTTCTTCTATATTACTAGCTCCTGTAGATATAATTATGGGAAGAGATTTTTTAGCTACCGCACTTAAAAGTGGAAAATTATTTATATCACCAGATGCAATTTTATAACATTGAGTATTTAACTTATGATTGATATTAACTGACCATTCATCAAAAACAGATGAAAAAAAAATAATACCAATTTTATTAGAGTAGTCATAGAGCTCAGCTAATTCAAACTCATCAAGCTGACAACTTTGAAATAACGGATAGTACTTACTTTTTTTTAAGCAAAAACTTTCAACTTTAAAGCTTTGTATTTTAACTGCATCTGCTCCACTCTCTTTAGCAGATAAAATCATTCTTTTCGCTAGATTTTTATCTCCGTTATGATTTATGCCTACCTCTGCAATAACAAAGGGTTTACTATTATCTCCTATTAAATGATTTCCTATCTTCAAAATAACCTACGAATGTTAATTTATATTATTAAACTTTTAAAATTATAGATAGTATTTTTTCTTTTTAAAGTTAATAAAATCTTTTCTGCCTTTTTAAATTCTTCAAGAGTGTCTACTGTTAAATTATCATATTTAAACCTATGATTAGTTTTAATATTAACTATCTTAAATAAACTTTTATTGTTTCTGAATGATGTGGTCACATGTTCTAAGTCTTCTTTGATTTTTAAGGGCCTTATCTCTTTAAGTTTTTTTCCCTTAAATATCTCAACATATAAACCAATTGGAAAACCAGAGTTTTCTATATTATTGATATAATCGTAGTGATTATATTTAGCAAGTGTTTCTTCTACCAAAAAATCAATTAAGTTAAAATCTACAAAAGGATTGTCAGCAGTTAATCTTATTATAAATTTAGGCTTATACTTTTCATTAATTTCTTCAAACCTTGATAAAACATCTTGTTCACTTCCTCGAAAACATGAAATTTGTAACTTCCTACATAATTCTTCAATTATATTATTTTCTTCACAATCAGAAGTTGCTATTATTAATTTTTGAATATATTTAGATTTAATTACATTATTAACTAAATTTTCCAACATAGGTTTTCCAAGCATAAGTTTCATAACTTTACCTGGTAGTCTTTTTGACCCTATTCTTGCTTGAATAATACAAATAATATTATTATTTCTTACCATTATGTTAATTGTTTCATGATTATTTTTGCAATTCTTATCAGACCTTTACCATCTATTTTATTTTTGATACTAGCTTTAATTATATTGGTTTGGCTTATAGTTTTCTTTAGAGAAAATACTATCTGCTGAATACTCAATTTTTTAATTAAGCCAGCATTCACACATAGTTTTTCTTTGCTAAGGTCATTAGCATAAATATTTTGGAAAACTTTTTGATTAAGCAAACATGTAGGTTTACCACACGCAATAGACTCATAAGCTAGATGTCCATAACTAGTTACAATAATACCAGCATTACTTATTAAACGGTCAATATTCTTAACATTTTTATGAATTCTTAGATTCTGTTTATCTAACAGTGTATCCTTTTTTAGATCAATTATATTTACAGGAGATTGCAGAAAGTCTATAGTTTTTACAGAATTTAAAAAAGAGATAGCTTTCAATATTTTTCTGATATTTGCACTTCCCTTATTTCCTCCTAAAGCAATTAAAATATTATTTTTAAGACTATTTTTTGATTTCTTTATATTAACAGGTGCATATTGCAAGCCCCACATAAAATTATTCGATAACTTTATATTATTAGTAATTTTATAACCTATAACTAAAGTACTATCTAAGAATTTTACATCAGGAATTTTTTTTCCATTTGCAAATAATATTACCTTTTTTGACCTTTCTTTAATTTCATTAAAAAAGTGCTTATTAATTTTTTCTGGATCTCTGATATCGTCCATCCTATCGTATATAGCTAGATCAGGTTTTGAAATGTTATTAAAACTTATTTTATGATTTTTTTTTATCCAGCTTTTAATAGAGCTATTAATTTCTCCATTTAAATACATTTTAAATGTTTGATTTTGCTTTTGAGAGCTTAAAATTTTAATAATTTTTAAACATCTGGACAGATGTCCAAAACCAACTCTTTCGTTTGCATGAGTAAAAAATACCAACTTTTTCATATATTTTGGTGGCTAAAATTAAGTTAAATATATTATTTTTGATTTAAGAATAAACTATAAACTTAATTTGTCTATTAACAAATTAGTGCTTTTATTATTTTTCAATATTAAATTTCTATTTATATTTTCTTTTTTTCTTTTTAATACTCTACTCAACTCTTTAGGATTTTTATTTATGAATTTATCTACATATTTATTTACCACTGATTTATTTTTACTCAATTTTAAAACTTCATCACTATAATGAGAGTATTCAATTACATAAACATCATTTACCCATGCATCAGGCATAGCATAACTAAAATAATTCCCTATACAAAAATCAGAGAACTTTGCTAATACAGATACATGATTGTATACTATAAAAATTCTTCTTTTATTTTTGAAAGTTAAAATTTTTTTTAGTTTCTTCATATCTGTTATTGCATGTGGTTTAAGAAGAATATTTAATTCCGTTTTATTTATTATCAAATCTATTGTTTCATTTAACAAAGATGCTCCTGTGCTTTTGGCATGTAGTGTGGGTAAATTGTCTAGGCTACCAATGATAAAAATTATATTTTTCTTTTTATTTTTTAACCATTTTGGTTGAAGGTTTTTTTCAGTATTTGCAAGATCTTCTATTTTTTTTTTCCATGCACTCAATATTCTAGAAGGATTAATTATAAAAAAACTTTTATTAAGTTTTTTTGCATATTTTAATTGATGCCAATGGTCATTAAAAGCAACTAAACTTGCGTAGTTTTTTACATAATTACTATCTTCAGTTCTATTTTTATAAAAAATAGAATCTGTCTTTAAAGTAAGTTTCTCTGTTCCCCAACTATTGCTATCAAAATAGTATGTATTTTTCTTATTTATATAGTAAATTAAATTTAATGGAAATTTTTCAAGAGCATTGAAATGTATACATATGGATTTAGAAAAGATCGTATTTATTGATATAGCCAATAAATTAATAACTTTAAATAAAATATTTAGTATTTTATGATTATTTAGAACTTTCCATCCGAATAAATGTAATGAACCAGTTAAAGATAAAATTGAGTACAAGTTTTTATTTTTTTTAATAATGTTATAAGTTTTTTTATTAAAAACATAAAAAATAATTTCAATGTTATTATTTTTATTTTTAACTTCTTGTGCTATTGGCACTATCGTATCACAAGATATAATTTTGTTATTAAGAAAAATATATATTTTTTTTTTAAATATCATTTTGTATCTATTTTATATTTTTGAATAGATATTTTGGTACCTTCATTATGTTTTATATGTTTATTAATATCTCTCAATTGAGGGTTTTTTTTAAATAAATTAATTACCTGTTGCCAACTACAATAATCATTTAATTCTTGAAAGATAATGTTCATAAGCTTTAAATCTTCAGGTACATCTAAAGTCCACCTATAGTGACTATAATTTTTATTATTTTTTACCTGTTCTCTGATAAAGTTTCCACATTCATAAATTGTTGAAAGGTTTCCTGATAAGTAGGGAGTAACATGCTCTCTCATCACTGGATTATTTGAAAAAGCTTCAGCTTTAAAAAGACATTCTGTTTTAAAAAATTCAACATCTAATCCATCAGGATATGTTCTAATTATAGTATTAGAAACGTAGTCAGCATTAGTCTCTAAACCTTTTTTAATAACATCATCTATTATAGAAGAATCTATAAGTGGACAGTCTCCTGTAATCCTAACAATGTATTTTGGCATTATTTTTTTTGCTATTTCAGTATATCTAGACAGTACATCGTCTAAGGCACCTCTATAAACGTTAAACCTTCTATCTTTTAAAAATTTGGACAATTCATCATCAGTCTTGTCTATACTGGTAGCCACCCAGGTTTGATCAATTTTTTTACTTTTACCTATTCTCTCTAAAACTCTTTCAATACATGTTTTGCCTTGAATTTCTATTAATGTTTTACCTGGCAAGCGTTTTGAGCTCATCCTAGCTTGAACAATACATATAATTTTTTTTTCTTTCATAATTTATTCATTAATCACATTACAGCTGACAGCAGGCACAACTCTTAAAGGTTTTTTCAAAACTTTAAATTTAGGCAATTTTTTTTTATTTCTAAGTTTCAATAGACCTTCATAAAGTTGGATGCCACTTATTATCGAGGCTATACTACTTCCACTCGGTCTTGGATTTACTTCTAATACTACTAAAGAGCCATCTTTTTTTGACATAATATCAATATCTACTAACCATGAAATATTAAATATTCTGATAACTTTTCTTGCAATGCTCTCTAATTTTTTATTACTGTAAACTATATTTCCTTTATAAGGTACACCTGCAGGATTAATTCTTTTTCTAGCAGAAAAGGCTAACAACTCTCCATCTATTGATAATGTGTCAAGATCATAGCATGGAGTGTAAAGTCTTTCAGATATTAACTTAGGATAACCATCTTTAAAGTACTTATTAAAATATTTAATAAAATAAGAAAAGCTCATATGAGTTTCTCTAGATTCCATATAATTAGTTTTTCCTCTAACTTCTTTAGAAATAACAAAAACTCCTCTATTACCTCTAGAAGAGGGATTTTTAATAACAAATGAAAAATTCTTTTTAAAAAGATTTTTTGATAGTATTAATAATTCTTTTTTATCATTTGCTATTTTATAAAGGGGTACTTCAATATTATTCTTTTTTAATACCTGATAAGTTTTAATTTTATTTGAAATTATTTTAGTAGTAATAAAATTTTGACAAAAGACTGTAACCCCCAGATTCTCAAAAATCAATTTATTTTTTGATAAATTAAATGCTTCTTCATCAGAACATGGCAAGATACAATTAATATTATATTGTTTTGAGAGTTTAATTAAAATTTTAATATATTCTTTGCTATTACCTTTAGGAACCTTGCAGAATTTATCCGAGTAAAATTTTGCATTTTCATTTTCATAAATATCTACTGCAAGAACCCATACTTTATCTTTAATTGACTTTTTTAGATATTTTACATTTTGAGGCCCTAAATAGCCACCCGCAGATGTTATAATTACTCTATATTCAAACTGCATAATAATAATTCACCTCAATTAAGATAATACTTTATTTAAAGCATTTATAATATAATCTAAATCTAACTTTTTTAATTGAACATAAATTGGAATACTTAAAGTTTTGTTATAATAGGTTAAGGCATTCTTCAGTTTTCCTTTAAAGATTTTTTTATAGTATGGCTGCATAAATAGAGGAATGTAATGCACCTGTGTACCAATGCCAAATTTTTTAAGTTCTTTAATAACAGCTTCCCTACTCTTTCCAAGTTTAACAAAATCTATTGATAAAGGAAATAGATGCCAAGCATTAGATAATTGATTTTCAGTTTTATTAGGAAGTTTAACATAATTATTTATATATATATTATTAAAGTAGTATTTAGCTATAAGCCTTCTTTTTTTTAAATTACTATTTAATCTTTTCAATTGGCTTAAACCTAAAGCACAACTAATTTCATCAGCTCTATAATTCCAACCTATTTTTTCTATTTCGTAGTACCAAGGTAATGCTAGTTTTTTATTACTTTTCTTTTCTTTAATCATGAAATGATTTCTCATATCCTTAGCATAATTAAATATTTTTTCATTATTAGTAGTAATACATCCACCCTCTCCCATAGTTATATGTTTAATAGCATGAAAACTAAAACTAGAGGCCTCACTATATCTGCAACTTCCTGTTGTAAAAAATTTTTTATTTTTTGAAATATACTGAGCTCCAGGTGCATGACAAGCGTCTTCAATTAAAATACATTTATACTTTTTACACACTGCACTTATAGCCTCTAATTCACAAAGCCTACCACCTAAATGAACTATGCTAACAGCTTTAATCTTGTATTTACTACTTTTTAGAGCAACTTCTAATAATTCAGCAGTTATTAAACCTGTTTCAGGGTCAACATCACAGAATTCGACGGGAGCATTGCACATTCTAGCAGCATTAGCCGTTGCCAAAAAAGTTATCGGAGTAGTCATTAATCCATTTTTTTCATTCAGCCCAATAGCCTTATATATCATATGTAAAGCTGCTGTTCCTGAGTTGCATACTATTGTATATCTAGAATTAAATAACTTGGAAATTTCTTTTTCAAACTCCTTTATCTTTCTACCCTGAGTAAGATAACCTTGTCTTAATACTTTTGTTACTTCCTCTATATCTTTATTTAATATCTCAGGTTTAGAGTATGGATATTTTATCTTCATCAAAATCTTTAATTATTTTTGCTATACGTTTAGAACCATTTCCATCCAACAATGCTTTACCATTTTCTACTTTTGTAACCCTAATGCTATCACATAAAATTAAATTTACCATGCTATTTAATATAGAGCGTATATTATTTTCACTCACAAAGGCTACATTTTGTCTCTGCCAATATCTAATTAATTTTTTTTGTATTTTATTTTGAGGTATTACTATAGATGGAACACCAATCTGAATTCTTTCTAAAAAGCTCATTCCTAGTGCCCCTAAAGCTAAATCAAATTTTATGTATAAATCTTTTAGATTATTCTTATTTAAAAATAATCTAAAAGATTTATTTCCTTTAATAGTTTCTTTTATATCGTTTAAATGCGGACAAGTACTACCTATAAAAATATCACAATTTATTTTTATATTTATTATCTTCATCAGATAAATTACTGACTTGATAGCTAATACTGAGTAACCTTTTGAATCATAAAAGCCCATATTTATTAAAATATTTAATTTTTTTTTTATATAAAAATACTTTTTTATTTTTTTTTTTTTTTTGTGTCTACAGCAGCATATTTAATACCTGTATGAATATTATTATTTTTATGTACAGTAATAGGGTGTGGAAAAATAACTTTACAGCCACCGATTTGAGTTAACGTATCTTCTATAGCTATTACTTTTACTTTTTTTGATATTTTTGTTTTAATCTTATTGCTGATATCATAAGAATCAATCACTACTAAGCTAATATAATAACTGGATAAAAAGTCTAATATTTTTTTTAATGATATTTTTTTAATTTTTACTACAATATCATTTTTTGGTATAAGGTTGTTATCATCGCTGTCAATAAACCATACTACATTTTTATTAAGTTTTTTTCTAATGTTTAAGCATCTC
>MDTD01120282.1_pt1 | contig 23656 bp, 17 predicted proteins | sample 811221 | NCBI WGS metagenome assembly MDTD01 (sample SAMN05326646, study PRJNA326480) | marine metagenome | isolation source: seawater | place: Pacific Ocean: South West | collected 2011 | reverse complement strand
GATAAAAATTCCAAACAGCAAAACGACCGTACCTGGTGCTTTTGGGAAGCAGGCGATGGTGCCTTTGATCCCATACTTCACAGAACATGGCCAAAAATCCACTTTGCCGGTAGGCAAACCACACTGCACGAAGGCATTGCCCCATACACTTACAAAATGCTTCGGGGCATTGATTTTTACCGTCATTATTTGGAAAAAATCAATGGCTATGAAAACATCTCTTTCACCAACGATGAAGTAATCTCGGTAGCCGAAACAGAAGAATCGGTACGAATCAATGGCAAAAAAGAAACCTATTCGGGCAAGGTTTTATTCGACAGCCGCTTCGATTATCGAGATTTGAAAATGCAAAAGAAGTATCCTGTGCTGCAGCAGCATTTTTTGGGATGGTTCGTCAAGGTAGACAGACCTGTCTTTCTGCCCAATGAGGCCACTTTTATGGACTTTTCCATTCCACAAAAAGGCAATACCCGTTTCATGTACGTGCTGCCCTTTTCAGAAACGGAGGCTTTGGTCGAATACACCTTGTTTTCTGAAACCGTATTGCCAAAGTCAGCATACGAATTAGCCATCAAAGGGTATTTGAAAAATTTGAGCGCTGGCGGTTATGAAATTTTGGAAACAGAGCAGGGTAACATTCCCATGAGCTGTTATGATTTCTCAAAGGAAAATACCAATCGAATATTGAAAATCGGCATAGCAGGGGGCTGGGCAAAACCCAGTACGGGGTATACCTTTTACAACTCGACCAAAAAGGTCAAAAAACTGGTCAAATACCTGAAGATGCGCAAACCACTTTCACAGTTCCAGAGAAAAAACCGTTTTTGGTTCTATGACCTGTTGTTGCTTGATATTTTGCACCGCGACAACAGTTTGGGGCAAGCCATTTTCGAGTCGATGTTCACAAAAAGGAGTCCAAGATTGCTACTCAAGTTCTTGGACGAGGACACCTCGCTTTGGGAAGATATTCAAATCATCATGGCCTGCCCCAAATGGCCTTTTTTGAAGGCATTGTTCAGAAGACTTCTTTAGCACCTAGCCCTCAACAATTTTAAACGGGTCATTTCGTTGTAATTGGGATGGCTTTTTGCAAAATAAACATTCGAGCCCCATTTCTTTTGTTGCTGTTGGCTGCGCAGTTCTCATGCGCTGATTCAGAATCGGCACCAGAAATTGACGATACTAGAATCAATTTTGAGTTTCAAGACGGCTTCGAGACCGATAACGATGATTTCCAGGAGCTTTTCCCCTCAGACAATTCCCGCTGGACCACAACACAGATCATCAGTCCGAACGCAGCACAGAATTCCCTCGATATTTCTATGGTACAAGCCAGTGGGGGAAATCAATCATTGCACATACAATCAAGAAAATCAGACGGGATACTTTCTAAAGCCGATATCGAAAAAGGTGGGTTCACTGCACCTGAAAACAGTACGGTAATCATTGAAGCAGACTTTTATATTGATTCAGATACCAACATCGAAAACCTTTTTTTAATCGATCTCGAATGCTGCTCTTGTTGGGACCCATCGGTGGCGGCCGACCCCTCAATTGACGGCGACAACAAATGCCCAGGGGTGCGGTTGGTAATGTCGGGCGGCAATGATTACCTTTCGATTGAACGTGGTAAGATAGCCGGTTCAACTTTGGCACAAATCACTTTTCCTTTTCCGCGAAAAGAGTGGGTAACGGTACGTTGGCAGATGCAGCTTTCACCCAATGACAATGGTACGAACCAATTGTTCATCAACGGCCAACAGGCACTTTCTGAAACGGCAATGAACTTGCCCAATGCAGAAATTTTCAAACAGGTGTTTGCGGAGAACGGAATTAATTTTGAACTTCAAGAGCCTGTGGCTTACGAACGTGTTCAGATCGGGGCAACTGCCAACCCCAATGCTGAGGACCTTGAAATCTACGTTGATAATTTTTCGATGAGCATCACCAACGACTAAAACGTACGCTGCATCAAATTTCTTCCAAAATCCTCGAAAACCTTTTTATCAGCTTTCTCTGCGGTAATCCTATCCAACGCGTCAAAAGCCCTCTGGGTGTATTCTTCAATTTCTTTATCGGTGGCCTCCATTGCCCCACTTTTTTTGAAAATTTCCTTTACGGCCTCAATTTTTGAGGCAGGGTCATGGGCTTGGTGAGCGAAGAGACCGGTCAACGTTTTTCTGTCGGCCTCAACAGATTGTTCGAGGGCTTTTAGGTACAGAAACGTTTTTTTGTTCTCGATGATATCGCCCCCCACTTGTTTGCCAAATGTTTTGGGGTCGCCAAAAGCATCCAAAAAATCATCTTGTAATTGAAAGGCAATACCGAGGTTGCGGCCAAACTCATAGATCAGGTCTTGGTCTTTCTTTTGCGCACCTGCCACGATGGCCCCCATTTTTAGGGCTGCCGCTATCAGAACCGCCGTTTTGTATTCGATCATGGTGAGGTACTCGGCAACGGTTACATCGTTTCTCGTCTCAAAATCAATATCGTATTGCTGCCCCTCGCAGACCTCCATGGCGGTCTTGGAAAACAACCCGAGCAACTGGTTAAAAACCGGACTTTTATAACCTTCAAGAAATTGATAGGCATTGATGAGCATGGCATCGCCCGAAAGTATACCGGTATTGATGTTCCATTTTTCGTGCACCGTGGGCTGGCCCCGTCGCAAGGGGGCATCGTCCATAATATCATCGTGCACCAACGAAAAGTTATGGAATACCTCAACAGCCATGGCAGCCGGCAACGCATGGTTGTGGTCACCGCCAAAAAGGTCGCAGCCCATTAAGGTCAAAACAGGCCGCAGCCGCTTTCCGCCCAGACCCAAAATATAGGCAATCGGACGATACAGATTTTGCGGCTTCTTGACCTTGGCATGGGCTTCAAGATAGGCCGTGAAAACGGTTCGGTAATGGTCTAGGGTGTGCATTTTCATCGTCTGCCAAAAATACACTGAAAAAACTATAAACTCTTTACCCGCTATTATTTTGCGCTGTTACTGTAACGCAAAAGCCCTTAGGCCCACCAATAATTATGCCCAGAAATGCAATGGTTTCAAAAACCATCGTCTTTGTATATGAAGGCCGGCCAAAAGCTGTCAAATGACCACGGATCAAGAAAACCATAAAAAACTGACCGATTTCTTTGCGGATGAGTACCAATCGCTCAAAGGATATGTTCAGTCAAAGATCAACAGCACCGTAGAAAGCGATGCAGAAGATGTGGTGCAAGAAGTGGCCTTGAAACTGTTCTCAAGAACCAATGCTTCGCCCATCGACAACATTGCCGGGTTTGTCTATCAATCAATCCGTAACAAAATAATAGACCTGATGCGCACCAAAAAAGAAAGATTATATGACGAAAAGGCCCTTGAGCAGGTGTGGACAGACTTTGCGGAGCTCTTTTACGGTACGTCAGAAACGGAATATCCCGAACATTTGACCGAGCACCTGAAACAGGCCGTCATGTCGCTAAAACCCGTGTACAGGGATATCATTTTGGCAGTCGATTTCGAAGGATATACCTATAGGGAAATCGCCGAAGAGACCGGTATTCCGCAAGGCACGCTGATGTCACGAAGACACCGTGCCTTGTCACTATTGCTGAAAAATCTCGAAAACGAAACAACGATATAAACTAAAAAAAAAGAAACATGGAAACTAGAAACCACATCGAAAAAAGAGTAGCGCACAGAGTCAAGTACTATGTGACATCGGCCTTTAAAGTCTTCTTCATGATCATTATGGCCCTATTGTTCGCCCTATTGATAGGCTATGTGGTCATGTGGTTATGGAACTGGTTGATGCCAGAGCTCTTCGGCCTCAGCACTCTTACCTACTGGCAAGCTGTCGGTCTGCTCTTACTGGCCAAAATATTCTTTGGCTTCGGAACAGGTGGGCCCGGCAAAAGCAGTAGAGGCAAAAAAACAAAAAGACATCTGCACAAAGAAAGGTGCGGACAGTTGAGGAGGGACTTTTCTGAATGGAAACTGTACGATGAGTTCTGGAAAGAGGAAGGGCAGGAAGCCTACAAGGCCTATGTAGAAAGAGCCAATAAAAATGAAGGACAAGACCAGTAGGCCCCATAAACGGCACGCGCCCTTTAGGGGCTTTTACAACAGCGATGGTAAAAAGCCCCTGATGCGGTCAGCACACATACTATTTTTGCGGCGCTTCGGTGATAAACCAAAAAAAGGGTGATCTGCATTAAAAAAATGTAAAACTTTGGAAACTTTTATGGTTTTTAAAGTTTCCAACAGTATTTTTGGCGCTCCAATGAAAGAAAAAATTTTACACAAAGCCACTGAATTGTTTTTGAACCTCGGTTTCAAGAGTGTTACCATGGATGATCTGGCCCATGAAATGGGCATTTCCAAAAAGACCATCTATTCGCATTTCGAGAACAAGACCAAGTTGGTCGAGGCCACCACTATGCACATGTTCGAGCACATATCGTGTGGCATTGACCATATATGCTCACTGCATAAGAACCCCATTGAAGAGCTTTACGAGATCAAGAAGTTTGTCATGTTGCAACTGAAGAACGAGAAGGCCTCGCCCCAGTACCAACTGCAGAAGTATTACCCGAAAATTTTTGAAGGTCTGAAGCGCAAGCAGTACGAGGTAATGCAGCATTGTGTGGTCAACAACATAAACACTGGTATCGAGCAGGGCATCTATCGAAGCAATCTCGATGTCGAATTTGTGGCCCGCATCTATTTTTCAGGTGTCTTGAGCCTAAAAGACAATGAACTGTTTCCCCAAGAAAAATTCTCTATGCAATACTTGATGGACAATTATCTGGAATACCACCTGAGGGGCATCGTTACCCCAAAGGGCAGAAACATACTCAATTCAATCATCAATTCAAACCAAGAATAAATGCGAACTATCATACTTGTAATAGTACTGTCAAGCACATGGTGGTCATCGGTACACGCCCAAGAAGAACAGTACCGTTTTAGCCTAGAGGAGGCCATTGCCCATGCACTCGAAAACAACTACAGCGCCGTCAATGCAAGCCGTGACCTGGTCGATGCACAAAAGCAAAAGTGGGAAACCATCGCCACGGGGCTGCCACAGATCAATGGCTCAGTGGGTTATCAGAACCAATTGAAGCAACAGGTGGTGCAGCTGCCTGGAGATATTGTTCCTGGTGGTGAGCCAGGCACCTTTGTCGAGGTGGTTTTCGGCCAACCGCAACAGATCACCGTCACGGCCACCTTGACACAACAGATTTTTGACGGCTCTTACATCGTCGGGGTACAGGCAACAAAGGCATTTCTAGATTATAGCCAGAACAATAAAGAGAAGACCGATCTCGATGTCAGAAAGGCGGTGATCGAGGCTTATGGCAATGTACTTTTGGCACAAGAGAGTGTCGCCATTCTTGAAAAGAACAAAGAGACGCTCAGTAAAAACCTATTCGAGACCAAAAAAATCTATGAAAACGGTCTTGGTGATGAAGAAAGTGTTGACCAACTACAGATTACCCTCTCTTCAATCGAAAGCCAATTGAAAAATGCCCAGCGGTTAGAGAAAATCACCTTGCAGATGTTGAATTTGGTGATGGGGCTTCCCATCGAGACCGAAACCGAATTGACCGAAAATTTGGATGCCCTGACACAAGAAAAAATAAGCCTTGGTCTCTTGGATACCGAATTCAAGATTGAAAACAACGTTGATTACCAAATCGTTCAGAACCTTAACGAGCAGCGGTATTTCGAACTCAAACTGGCCAAAAGCCGTGCCCTGCCCACGCTTAATGCGTTTGTAAACTACGGTGGGCTTTCGTTCAGCGACCGCTTCAACTTTTTTGACCGCGGCCAGCCTTGGTTCGGTTTCTCGACCGTCGGTGTAGACCTGAGCATTCCTATATTCAGTTCGTTGAAGAGAAGCGCGAGCACCCAACGTGCCAAGATAGCCTTTGAAAAGGCCAAGACCCAACTTACCGAGGCCGAAGAGCGAATTCGCCTTCAACTTGAAAGTGCGAAGAGCAACTATATACTTGCCATTGAAGAATATGCCACCTCAAAACAAAATCTAGAACTGGCCGAACGTATCGAAAAAAAGAACCAGATAAAATATGCCGAGGGCATTGCCTCCAGTTTTGACCTAAGGCAGGCCCAAACACAGCTATACAATGCCCAACAGGAATATTTACAATCCATGGTGAATGTCATCAATAGCAAGACTGAACTCGAGACCGTACTGAATCAATAATCAAAATAGAATCAAACAACGATGAAAAAAATACTCTCCCTAACATCCGCCTTATCCCTTTTTCTGCTTTCATGCGGAAACAAAAGTGACTCTATAGACGATTTGGTGGCCAGCAAAGATTTGGAAAGCATTCGTGCCAAACGTTCTGAAATTACTGCTCAGCTAAAAGCATTGGACGCAAAAATCCAATTGCTTGATTCAGCCATTTCAGAATTGGACGACAACGCCAAGCTTCCCTTGGTCAGTGTATTCGAGGCCAAACCTGAAAAGTTTGAACACTATCTTGAACTTCAAGGCGATGTAATGACCGACCAAAACGTCTTGATCTACCCCGAAATGCCCGGCACCCTGTACCGTATTTATGTGCAAGAAGGGCAAAGGGTTGCCAAGGGGCAGTTATTGGCATCCATTGACGATGGGGGCCTTTCAAGCCAACTGGCACAGCTAAAGACGCAGGCCGAACTCGCCAAGACCACCTTTGAGCGCCAAAAGCGCCTGTGGGAACAAAATATCGGGTCTGAGATTCAATATTTGCAGTCAAAGACAAATTATGAGGCACAGCAGAACGCCGTAAAGCAATTGGAAAGCCAACTGGCAAAATCACAGATTCGCGCCCCTTTTTCGGGCATTATCGACGATGTGATCAAAGACCAGGGCACCGTGGTGAACCCGGGACCCGGTTCAGAGGTATTCCGCATTGTAAACCTTTCCGATATGTACATTGAAGTTGAAGTGCCCGAAAGACACTTGAACAATGTTACCCCCGGCAAATCGGTACAGGTATACTTTCCGGTGTTGGGCGACAGTGTAACCACCAAGGTCCGGCAAACGGGCAACTATATCAATCCCAGCAACAGATCTTTTTCCGTTGAAATACCGATACCCAACAAAGACAGTAAGATAAAGCCCAACTTGACGGCCAAGGTTAAAATCAACGATTACACCAACGAACAGGCCATATTGATCCCTCAGAGTGTCGTTTCAGAAAACGCAGTGGGCGAGCAGTATGTCTATGTTATAGAGAAAAATGGCCCATCGGACGAATTCATTGCAAAAAAGGTCGTCATCGAAACCGGAAAGACCCAGGGAGACTACCTTGAGGTTTTGGCAGGTATAGAAAAGGGCAGCTTGGTCATTTCAGAAGGGGCCAGAAGTGTACGTGATCGTCAAGCGGTTAAAATTATCGATTCCATCACAACTAGTGGTCAATAGGACAAATTTCTAAGCATAAACAATACGGAAGACAAGCGTCAACTACCAAAAGGCTAATAATGGAAAAAGCGAAAAAGAACGCAAATAAAGAATTCAGGCTCTCATCTTGGGCCATAGACAACCCCTCGGTCATATATGTAATGATAGGGCTTTTCCTTTTCATTGGGTTATCATCCTATTTTTCAATGCCACGGGAAGATTTTCCTGAAGTCGAAGAAACCAAAATATATGTAAGCACCGTATACCCCGGCAACACTGCCGAGGACATGGAACGATTGATAACAGACCCTTTGGAGGATCGGTTGAAAAATGTGAGCAATGTGGTCGAGATCACCTCTACCTCGCAAGAAGACTATTCGATGATCGTGGTGGAGTTCGATGAGGATATTGCGGTTGAAACGGCCAAACAAAAGGTGAAAGACGAGGTAGATGCCGAAAAGGCGGGCGAAGACTGGCCCATCTTCAATGGTGCAAAGGTCGAACCCAATGTTTTTGATTTGAACCTTGCCGAGTCGTTTCCGATCATGAACGTGAACCTGACAGGTGATTATCCTGTCGAAAAACTCAAAGAGTTTGCCGAATACCTTGAAGCTGAGATTGAAGACCTTCCCCAGATCAAAGAGGTCGATATCCGTGGGGCACAGGAAAAAGAGGTAGAGGTTGCTGTCGATATCTTTAAAATGATGGCCGCCAAAGTAAATTTTGACAATGTAATTCAGGCCATCAGCAACGGAAACATGACCATGTCCGCCGGCAACCTGATTACCAGTGGACAACGCAGAACCATCCGTATTTTGGGCGAGATAGAAGACCCCTCAGAACTGGAAGATTTTGTTGTCAAATCTGAAAATGGGGCCGTTTACCTTAAAGACATTGCCTCTGTCTCTTTTAAAGAAGAAGACAAGACCACCTATGCACGTGAACATGGTGAAAGTGTAGTCATGCTCGATATCAAAAAACGTTCGGGCAAGAATACCATCATCGCGGCAGATTTAATACGCGAAATCGTTAAGGAATCGCAAGAAAACTATTTTCCGAAAGACTTGACGGTAACCATTGCCAACGATTCCTCTAGCCGTACGCTGAACCAAGTCGATGATTTGGTCAACAACATTATCTTCGGTATTATCTTGGTCGTCACGGTACTGATGTTCTTTTTGGGCTTCAGAAACGCCCTTTTCGTGGGCTTTGCCATACCCATGTCAATGTTCATGTCGTTCATGATTTTATCAGCCTTGGGCTTTACCATGAACACCATGATCCTTTTCGGACTCATAATGGGACTGGGCATGTTGGTCGACAATGGAATTGTTGTGGTCGAAAACGTATATCGCCTTATGGAACAAGAGGGCATGTCCCGTATTGAGGCCGCCAAAAAGGGAATCAGCGAAATTGCCTTCCCCATAATCATATCAACGGCTACCACCGTGGCGGCATTTGTGCCACTGGGAATGTGGCCTGGTATCATGGGCGAGTTCATGATATTTTTTCCAATCACTCTTTCAGTGGTATTGGGTTCCTCACTGTTCGTTGCCATTTTCATGAATTCCATGTTGGTATCGCAGTTTATGGAAATCGGTGAAAAAGAACTTACCAAAAAGCAGTTGATCCGACTCAGCATAATCTTGGGAGGTTTTGGGCTCTTTATCTTCGCAGTTGGCGGCCCTGTTCGTGGTCTGGGCACCTTGATGATCGTGGTGGCCGGACTTTTCTGGATCTATAAATATTTTTTGAAGAAATGGGCGCTGCGCTTTCAAAAGACCATTTTGGTCAAGTTTGAGAACTTCTATGAAAAACAGCTGAAATTCGCCCTTCGCGATAAAAATGTCTATTGGTTCTTTGGATTGACCACGCTACTATTAATTTTGGCCTTTATTGGATTTGGGATGTCGTTGGATAGCCAACGAACCAAAGTGGAATTCTTTCCAGACAATACTCCAAATGAAATATATGTCTATATCGAATATCCCCAGGGAACCGATATTGAAAAGACAAACGAAATCACCAAATCCATCGAAGAAAGGGTATACGCCATTGCCGATAGCGATCGCTATACCAATGGTGATTATAACTATTTAGTAGAATCAAGTGTTTCGCAAGTAGGCAAAGGGGCCGAGAATCCTTTTACCGAGGGAGGCTCTGCGGCCGAGATGCCCCATCGCGGGAAAATCACACTTTCCATGCGAGAGTTCAAATATAGAAACGGACTCGATACAGAAGAACTACGGCAGCGGATACAAGATACCCTGCAAGGGGTGTACCCCGGTGTGGTCATTTCTGTGGAAAAAGATGCCGTGGGGCCTCCGGCGGGCTATCCGATAAACATTGAAATAGAAGGAACCAACTACGATACGTTGATCAGTACCGCAGAACGGATGCGGGAGTTCATCAACAGCAAGAATATTGCAGGAATCGAAGAGCTAAAAATTGATGTAAACAAAAGTAAGCCCGGTATGCAGGTCATCGTTGACCGTGAAAAGGCCGGAGAACTGGGTGTTTCAGTAGGGCAGGTTGGTCAACAATTAAGGCGTTCGATTTTTGGTGATAAAGCAGGTATATATAAGAAAGATGGCGAAGATTATGATATCAACGTACGCTTCGATAAAGACCTGAGATATAACAAAAGTGCTTTGTTCAACCAGAACCTCATATTTAGGGACCAGGCCACGGGCCAAATAAAGGAAATACCCATTTCTGCGGTGGCCGACCAGCGCAACACCTCGTCGTTCAGTGCCATCAAACACAGAGATACCAGAAGGGTGGTCACGGTATATTCTGCCTTGAAGCCCGGTTTTACCGATGCAGGGGCCATTGTGGCCGAGATCCAAAAAGAAATGGAAGAATTTAAGGACTTGCCATCGGGTGTCAAAATAGATTATACTGGGCAAATAGAGGAACAGAACAAGCAAATGCAGTTTTTGATGGGTGCCTTTTTCTCAGGATTGGGATTGATCATGCTTATTTTGATCTTCCAATTTGGGGGAATCTCAAAACCAGCGATTATTATGACCGCAATCTTTTTAAGCTTTATAGGGGTTTTTGGTGGCTTGATCATTACTGGTTGGCCCTTTGTGATCATGATGACCATGATGGGGATTATCGCGTTGGCAGGTATTGTGGTGAACAACGGAGTGGTCTTGCTGGACTACACCCAAATTTTGATCGACCGCAAAAAGGTTGAGCTTGGCATACCCGACGACCAACTCTTGAGCCGTGAGCAAGTAACAGAGGCCATCATTCGTGGGGGCAAGGCGCGTTTGAGACCCGTGATACTTACGGCCATTACCACGGTATTGGGGTTGATCCCGTTGGCCATAGGGCTGAACATCAACTTTGTTTCACTGTTCTCAAAATTTGACCCACAAATCTATGTCGGTGGCGACAACGTCATCTTTTGGGGACCCTTGGCGTGGACGGTCATCTTCGGATTGATCGTGGCCACCTTCCTGACCTTGATCATCGTTCCGGTACTGTTCAATATCTCATATCGATTGAAACTCTGGTTACGAAGCAAGCGGAAAAAACAGACCGAAGAAAAACAAGCACTGAAGACAGCTGCATAAAAAAATCCCGGCCTTTTGCCGGGATTTTTTTTGTATCGTAATGAATATACAGGGGTTACTGTTTTATGACCACCCCTTCTGAGTCTTTGAGCTGAACCACACTGGCAATCCTGTTATCGGTAAAGTCTACTTCTTTGAGCATTTTGCCTTCCCAGAACAACCATTTGCCGGCTCGCTTGCCCATATCGTAGGTGCCGACCGCAACCTTTTGGCCTTTTTCATCAAACATTTCCCATTCGCCATGCAGTTTTCCATCTTTATAATACCCAGTTTGCGCAATTTCACCATTATCGTGGTAATAAGTAGCTTTTACCATGTCTCCCACCTTTTCAAAGGTAGGCTTGTTATCTTGGGCATATGTACAGATTGAAAACACAAAAGCTAGAAATAATATTGTTTTCTTCATGATAGACATGTTTTAGTATTCTCAGATTATTTACATTAACGTATCAAAGTTATAGATTATTTTACACTCATCAAACTTTAATCTAACATTTTGTTTACATTAAATTTACATTGTGATTGTAATTGCCAGACAATGTGATATATAATATTTAAAACTTTTATTAAAAAAGAAAGCCCCCAAACCGGGGGCTTAATACAAAGTATGTGTGTCAGCTTACTCGTTTTCAGAAAGTGGTACGGGAAGTACATTGAATATTTGATCGCCAGGTCTGTCGATAGGCAACGTACTTGAAAGGCCATACCTTCTCAAATCAAACATTCTGTGGTTTTCACACCATAACGAATACCTGCGCTGTCTCAACAGCTCAGTTGTCAATGCTTCAGCTGTTTGAGCTCCACCATAATCTGGCAACGAAGCGGCATTGCGGATTATGTTCAACGCATCTTCTGCGTCTTGAAGGTTTCCGGCAAGAATGCTCGCTTCAGCGTACAACAATATCAATTCTTCGTTTCGCAATATATCTATGGGCGAAACATTGGTAGCATAGAGACGGGTCTCATGAGTGCCACTAAGACCATCTTGGGAAGATGGGTCGGGACGTGGTGCCGTTTTGGCATCTACCCTGGTATCGCCTGCCTCTGCATCGGCAATCCAGCTATTGTGTACAATGATCTGGTCGCCATTATTGACATTTTCTGGTGTTGAAGGAACGCGAAAAACAGGATTGGGTTGATCGCCCCCGCCCAAGCCGAACACATGCTTTGGCCCGATGGTCAAATCGCCGTTCAAATCAAAATAAGAGTTCGACAGAGCGGTAAGTGCCGCAGCCCCATCACCATCATACACTGCCGCCATGGCCGCCAAGGCCCTGTTGAACTGTAAAAAGGTACTTGGTGTGTCAAAGCCTTCAAAACCATCGCTTAGGGAAAATGGAAAACTAGCCCCGGCGGCCGAAAGGTTGCCCTGGGCTTCGTCAAGCAACGCCCGAACCTCGGCCATCGCTTGGTCAAATTCCAATATTGGCCCCAAATTATCTGGATCTTCCACGTCAAGCCTGACCCTACCGTACGATTTCAACAGCTGAATAAACTCGTAGGCCTGAACCGTCTTTGCATACCCCAGATAGCCATTTCTTTCAGCTTCAGTGACCGCCTCGGTATTGGCAGCACCATTGATCAAAAGGTTTGCATTTTTAATACACCTGTAACTACCGTTCCATTGGGCAGTGCTGTAAAAGGAATTATTGTCAAGACCAATTCCATCTTTTCCCAAAAGATCTCCCGTATTACGGGGATCGGCATCAAAAAGGTACAGTTCTCTGGCCATGGTTCCGCTTGCGGTCGTTTCAATGCCCAGACCACTTCTCATCGTTGACTCAACGCCCACTACCAACTCGTTCAACTGCCCTTTGGAGGCATTGTTCTGCACCCCATTGACACTGGGTCCATTGGGATCTACAACTTCATCGATAGAGCATGAGCCCACCATAAACAAGATCGTGCAAACCCCCATTAACGTTGTCAATTTTTTATATATACTTTTCATCGTCAAGTTTTTTAGAAGTTAACATTTAAATGGAAGTAAAACTGCTTCGCGCTCGGAAAAGGGGTCACCTCAATACCACTTGAGAGGCCTGCTCCACCGTTTACCGAAACTTCGGGGTCGTAACTGCTATAATCTGTAATGGTAAAAATATTTCTACCTGATACGCCAAGCTTTATTCCTTCTACGGTGTCACCAAATAAACTAGAGATGGTCTCAGATGGCAATCTATAATAAACAGCTGCCTCCCTTAGCCTTAAATAACCGGCAGGCTCCACAAATCGTAGTGCATTTGCAGGGGTGCCCAGTCGTTCTTGGCCTGCAGCGGTCTCAAGATCTGGGGTCGTTTGGCCCAGATCAGTCAAGAATTTAGACAGGTTCAGGTTTTCGCCGCCCTTTTTCCATTGTAGTAAAAAGGAAACGTCCACTTGGCCAAACAGGGTCATATTATTGTTAAATGCCATCTGAAAATCAGGCTCCACATTTCCTACTTGGGTGGGGGTCGAGGTTCCGTCACCATCTAGGTCCAAGTTACCGACCAACTGGGTAACAGGTTTTCCTTCCTCAATGAAAAAAGTACCTAGACCAAGTCCGAAACCAGCTCCTGGCTGGGGAAAGGCCGGCACATCCAATCGGGTCACCTCAGATCGGTTCAGATAGAACTGCACACCACTTTTCCAACTGAAATCCTCTTCATCAAACACAATTGATTGCAAGGCCAACTCAACACCTTGGTTTCTAAGATCGGCCAAGTTGGTGGTCTCTTGGGTAAACCCTGAAGACGCAGGAAGGGCCCTGGTCAAAATAAGGTCTTTCACTTGTTTGTTGTAATAGGTGGCTTCAATAGATACACGGTTGCCGAAGAGCCCCATGTCAAAACCTACCTCAAGTTCTTGCGCTGTCTCGGGCTCTACCTCTGGGTCACCTTTTGAGCCAAGCACCGATTGGCCAATATTGCCCCCGATATTGCTAGTGCCCAAACTTGTAAAAGTAGCGCCAAATCCTGCCGGGTTACCCGTTTCACCATAGGCCGCCCTTAGTTTCAATTGGCTGATGGCTTCTACATTCCAAAAGTCAAAATTGGTCATATTTACCGCCAAGGAAGCCTTGGGAAAACCATAGAACTTATTGGGGTCGCCGTTTCTGCTCGACTTGTCAAGACGATAGCCCAAGGTTGCTATAAACCGATCTTTATAATTTCCCTCTACTTGGGCAAAGTAGCCAAAGTCTTGTTCTTCAGACCTGAACTGGTCAATGGTCTGGTTCACTGATTGGTCAACACTGGTTTGCCCAGCTGCCAAAAGTGCCCCACGACTGTTCACCAAATTGGCCTCTTGGTCAAGATATGTGATACCCGCTTGGGTGGTCAAGCCCAAATCGCCCTGCATGGCATCGTGGTTCCAAATGGCGATGGCCTGCCCGTTCCACTGGGTGAAATTGTTCTTTCCCACGGCGATAAATCCGCCTTGCCCCCCTATTTGTGCTTGATGGGTCTCAGGTACATACACATAGGTTTGGTTGGCCAAATAGTCGAGCCCCCCACTGAATACCAATCGTACTCTGTTCACGTCATCTGTGTACAGTTTGGTGTTAAGGGAAAGCCCCTGCACGATCCTGTTGTTTGAATCTTCGTTCTTGGCATTGTCCCTTACAAATATCGGGTTGCCCGGATAGTTGGGGTTGTTGGGATAGTTGCCATTTTCATCTGGAAAAAGATTGTTCCAAGGTCTGGTAAAAGCAAGGGTGTAACCGTAGCTCAACCCCCCTTCGTTCTCGTTTCCGGTAAAACTTCTACTTGAATTGCTACGTGTATAGTTGGTTGTTGAGGTAAAATCAAAAACATCAGAAATACGATGCTCGATATTTACCCTAAGCGATAGTCTATCGAAGCCGGTGTTTTTAATAATTCCTTCTTCGTCACGGTAGCCCCCGCCCAAGTAAAATTTCGTTTTCTCGTTACCACCGGTGGCGCTCAATCGGGTTTCGGTGATCAACCCGGTCTCGCCATAAATGATATCTTCATAGTCGTAAAGGCTTCCACGCTCAGAGATGGTGGCTTCGAATTTCGCTCTCTCAGTGGCGTCAAAAACACTTTCCACCGATTCGGCGGTCCATGGTCGCAGCCCCAAGGGGTTCATTATGGTATTGAAACCAACGTCTTGGCTGAAATCGATTTTGGTCTTTCCTAATTTACCGCGCTTTGTGGTAATTATGATGACCCCGGCATTTCCGCGCTGCCCATAGATGGCGGCAGCTGAGGACCCTTTTAACACCTCAATGTTATCGATATCGTTGGGATCCAGGTCTGCCAAGCGGTTGCTGGCATTCTCTTCATTGCCGCGGTTTGCCCCTGAGGCAAAACGCAGGCCTGACGGAATTTCAACGTTGTTGTAATACACCCCGTCAACAATGATCAACGGCTGGTTGTTGCCATTGATTGAAGAGACCCCTCTCAGCCGTAGTGCGAATCCACCACCGGGGGCCCCTGATGAAGAGGTGATGTTGACCCCTGGCACTTTTCCATACAACGCACCATCAACGGTCGTTTGGGCCGTGGTGCCCACCAATTCCTCTGAAGAAACCGTTGCCACCGCATTGGCCAGGTTGCTCCGCTTGATGGAAGTACCCAAACCGGTAACCACGACTTCTTCCAATCCCGTGGCCGATTCTTCCATGACCACATTCAAAGAAGTTGGTCCTGTTACGCTACGCTCTACAGTGGCGTACCCCAAAAACGAAAATTGCAGCGTCGCAGGGAAATTCTGCACATTCAAGGAGTACTCTCCGTCAAAATCTGTGGTTGTTCCATTGTTGGTGCCCATTTCAATGATGGTCACACCGGGTAATGGAAGATTGTCTGCATCGGTTACTTTTCCTGTAATTGTTCCCTGCGAAAAAATCATCAGTGGCATGCACAAAAACAACACAGAAAAAGTACCTTTTAATAGGTATTGTTCCATTTTCATAGATATTTGGATTAGCTATTAACAGCATCAAAGTAAAGAAGATTTTATGGTTATTTCATAATTATCGCCAATTTTTCTGTCAATTTCACAATAATCACCCTACATAAATAAGAAAACAACATTGGCCTATACTTGCCAACTAACCGAACTCCATTACCTTTGCAAATCATAAAAATGAACTATGTACAGAAGCCATACCTGCGGTGAACTAAGGGCATCGCACATCGATTCAGAAGTTACCCTAAGTGGTTGGGTGCAAAAAGTACGCGATAAGGGTTTTGTTGTATGGATAGATTTACGAGACCGTTATGGAGTGACCCAATTGGTGTTCGATGAAGAACGGTCTGCTGCCGAACTGTTGGAAAAAGCCCGATCCCTAGGTCGTGAAACCGTTATACAAGCGAAGGGAAGAGTTATAGAGAGGGCCTCAAAAAACCCCAATCTGCCCACGGGCGACGTCGAATTGTTGGTCACTGAGCTGACACTTCTGAACAAAGCGCTCTTGCCCCCCTTTACCATTGAGGATGATACCGATGGTGGTGAAGACATCCGTATGAAGTACCGTTATCTCGACATCAGGAGAAATCCGATAAAGAACAATCTTATCTTTCGCCATCAGGTGACCATGGAGGTTCGAAAATATCTCTCCGACCACGGGTTTATAGAGGTTGAAACACCCTATCTGATCAAATCGACCCCAGAGGGCGCACGTGATTTTGTGGTGCCGAGCCGTATGAACGAAGGCCAATTTTATGCCCTTCCACAATCGCCTCAGACCTTCAAACAACTATTGATGGTAGGGGGCATGGACAAATACTTCCAAATTGTAAAATGCTTTCGAGATGAAGACCTTAGGGCCGACAGGCAACCTGAATTTACCCAAATCGATTGCGAAATGGCCTTTGTGGAACAAGAAGACGTATTGAACGCCTTCGAGGGGCTTACGAAGCACCTTCTCAAAGAAATAAAGGGCGTGACTATTGATAGGTTTCCCCGAATGACCTATGATGAGGCCATGAAAAGGTTTGGCAACGACAAGCCCGACATCCGTTTCGGAATGGAATTTGCCGAACTGAACGAAGTTGCTCAGCACAAAGATTTCAATGTGTTCAACTCGGCCGAATTGGTGGTGGGCATCGCCGTACCGGGCGCCGCTTCGTACTCAAGAAAAGAATTGGATGCATTGATAGATTGGGTAAGACGCCCACAGATCGGGGCCAAGGGAATGGTCTATGTAAAATGTAATGACGATGGCACCTTTAAATCATCGGTCGATAAATTCTACGACCAACAAGATTTGGCCGCTTGGGCCAAGCTGACAGGGGCCTCGCAGGGCGACCTGATTTTGGTGCTATCGGGCAATGCCAAAGAGACCAGGGCCCAGCTGAGTGCCCTACGCATGGAGATGGCCGAGCGGTTAGGACTTCGAAAGGCTGATGAGTTCGCACCCCTTTGGGTCATCGACTTTCCGTTGCTGGAGCTCGATGGGGAAACAGGGCGCTACCATGCCATGCACCACCCCTTTACCTCGCCAAAACCCGGACAATTGGAATTGTTGGAATCTGATCCGGGCGCCGTTCGTGCCAATGCATACGATTTGGTGCTCAACGGAAACGAAATCGGAGGGGGCTCCATCCGGATTCACGATAAGGAAACCCAACAGATCATGTTCAAACATCTGGGTTTTACGCCTGAGGAAGCAAAGGCGCAATTTGGCTTTTTGATGGAGGCCTTTCAATACGGTGCCCCGCCGCATGGCGGTATCGCTTTCGGCCTAGATCGGTTGGTGGCCATTTTGGGCGGGCAAGAGACCATTCGCGATTTTATTGCGTTTCCTAAGAACAACAGTGGCCGTGACGTGATGATCGATGCCCCGGCACCCATCGATGAAGAACAGTTGAAAGAACTGCATTTGAAGTTGGACAATTGAAAAATTCTCGCCTAGAGTAGTATTTTTAATACTTTTACGGCGTTTCCACTCAACCCAAATGCCACAAAAAAAGAAATCGTTGCTCACCCGTTTTCTCAAATGGAGGTATAAGAATATCTCTAGCAAAACTTTTGTACAGTTGTTGAGTGTGGTGATAGGGCTTTTGGCCGGTTTGGCCGCAGTGACCCTCAAAAACCTGACATACTTTATTGAATCGCTGCTTGAAAAAGGTATTATATTTTCTGAAAACCAACTCTATTTTGTTCTACCCGTGGTCGGGTTGACCTTGGTCTATCTGTATGTCAAATATGTGCATAAAGAAAAGCTTGACCATGCCATTTCGCATATCTTGTTCGCACTTTCAAAAAACCGTGGACTGATATCGCCCAAGCAGATCTATACCCCGTTGATCACGGCCCCGTTGACGGTAGGTTTCGGGGGTTCGGTCGGTCTTTTGGGCCCTGCCGTGGCATCGGGTTCGGCACTGGGTTCTTTCTTGGGCCGACTGGTACATATCGATGCCAAGACCCGCTCGTTGCTGATTGCCTGTGCTTCGGCCGGGGCCATCGCCTCTATTTTTCAGTCGCCCATTGCCGCCATCATATTTGCCGTAGAGGTGTTTAGCCTTGACCTGACCATGCTGTCTGTACTTCCGTTGTTGTTGGCCTCGATTTCTGGGGTCTTGACCTCTTATTTTTTTTTGGGAAACGAAGTGCTCTTCAATTTCTCCCTTTCGGAAGGATTTGACCTCAACGACACCCTTTTCTATCTGCTATTGGGGGTGGGTACGGGCATGGCATCCATTTATTTTACCAAAATGTATTTTGGTATTTTGAAACTGTTCAAACCGTTCCGTAGTCCGAAGTACAAACTGCTGGTCGGCGGTATGGCCATCGGCATCATGCTCTATTTCATTCCACCGCTCTATGGCGAAGGCTTCGGCTTTATAAACGATCTTTTGGATGGCGAGCACCTCAAGGCGCTTGGCAATACCCCTTTTGACAATTACACTGAAAACATTTGGGTGGTGATCGCCCTACTTTTTGGCATTACCATATTTAAGGCCATTGCCATGACCACGACCTTTGCGGCCGGAGGGGCTGGCGGCATTTTCATTCCCACAATGGTCATGGGCAGTGCCCTGGGCAATGTGGTGGCCAAGGTCATCAACAATGTGGGTTTTGGCTTTCAGGTCTCTGAATCGAACTTCACCCTTATCGGTATGGCCGGATTGATCTCTGGGGTAATACACGCCCCCCTGACCGCCATTTTCTTGATTGCCGAAATCACGGGAGGGTATCAATTGTTCGTTCCCTTGATGATAACCGCCTCTATTTCGTACCTTATAACCAGAAACACACTCGATTACACCATTTACACCAAAGAGCTGGCCGAAAAGGGTGCGTTGCTGACCCACAACAAGGATCAAGCGGTGCTGACCCTGATGGACCTTGATGAGGTAATAGAAAAGAATTTCAAGGCCGTAATGCCTGAAATGACCTTGCGCGAAATGTTGCACAAGGCGGTGGCAAAATCATCGAGAAACCTTTTTCCGGTGCTGGATGAAAGTAAAAAATTGGTGGGCGTCGTACTGCTTGATGACATTCGCGAGTTTATGTTCAATGCAGAACTTTACGATACCGTGAAAGTGAAAAATTTGATGAACAAGCCGCCTGAAAAAATCTTTTATGAACAGGATAGCATGAAAGAGGTCATGCAAAAATTCCAAGATAGCGGTGCATGGAACCTGCCCGTTGTAAAAGATGGCAAATACCTAGGTTTTGTGTCGAAATCAAAACTTTTAACAGCCTATCGCAGAGAACTTATCAATTATACCAAAGACGTATGAAGCTCAAATATATCATTATAGTTGTGGTCTTGGCCTCGATAGGGTCTATTATTTATGGGTTTACCATAAAAACCGAAGAACCCGGGAAAGCAGATAAGTATATAGGCATGGGAACGGTCGGCCTTTTTTTGGTGGCCATGCCCCTTTTCCTCATAAAAGAGAGCAAGGGAAAAAAAATGAAAGATTATATGCTGACCAAAGAAAACATTGACAAAATGAGAACGAAAGACAGAGATCGGTCTAAAAATCGATAATTTTATGGAAATTTACCCCGTTTGGTTCTTTTAACCGCTCAAAATGAGCTACTTTCGTACTTTAACATTTATTTTTTTACCCATGACCGGAACAGTTAAATTTTTCAATGGATCCAAAGGTTACGGATTCATTACCAATGATGAAACGGGCAAAGATATCTTTGTTCACGCCACCTCCTTGAACGGGGTTGAACTCAACGAAGGAGACAAAGTAGAATACCAAGAAGAAGAAGGAAGAAAAGGAATGGTTGCCGCACAAGTGCAGGTAATCGGATAACAATATTTTATTTTGGAATTTTTACATCCCGGCCCCGATAGCTATCGGGGCCGCGATTTTTTTGCCTTGCCGAAAACCGGGGCGGCTTCCGCTAGTTCAAGTTTCTCTTTTGTATAAAGAACCGTTTCAACATATCGGCGGCCTCATCTTGCAGCACCCCGCCGACCACCTCTGTTTTGGGGTGCAATGAGGTGCCCATAACGTTAAAACCCCGCTCTAGGTCGGCGGCACCATACACCACTTTTGAAATCTGGCTCCAATAAAGTGCCCCCGCACACATTTGACAAGGCTCCAAAGTCACGTACAGGGTACAGCCATGAAGATATTTTCCTCCCAAAAAATTAGAGGCCGCCGTAATGGCCTGCATTTCGGCATGGGCGGTTACGTCATGCAGTTTTTCGGTCAGGTTGTGCGCACGGCCGATAATTCGATTGTTGACCACCACCACGGCCCCCACAGGAACCTCACCGCTTTGGTAGGCGGCTTCAGCCTCTTGCAGGGCCTTCCTCATGAAGTATGCATCATCGAACGGATTGATCAATTTAGCCAAGTTCGTTTTATTTAGGGGCAAAACTACTAATCTTGGCCCATATCATGTATGACGAATATGGTATTTTTGCATTTTCCTTCCATTTGAAAAAAATATTGGACCACATAGAAACCCCTGCAGAACTGCGAAGGCTTTCAGTTGACCAACTTGCTCAACTGGCAAAAGAGCTGCGTGGATTCATCATCAACATCGTATCGACAAAAGAGGGCCATCTGGGGGCAAGCCTCGGTGTGGTCGAACTCACCATAGCCCTTCACTATGTCTTTGACACCCCTAGTGATTTACTGATCTGGGATGTAGGCCACCAAGCCTATGGACACAAAATATTGACGGGCAGAAAAAAGATTTTCGACACCAATCGCCAACTGGGGGGCATTAGCGGTTTCCCAAAAAGGGATGAAAGCGAGTATGACGCCTTTGGCACTGGCCACAGCTCTACCTCTATCTCTGCCGTATTGGGCATGGCCATCGCATCAAAGTTGCAAGGTGATGAAAACAAAAACCACATTGCCGTTATAGGGGATGCCTCCATCGCCAGTGGCATGGCCTTTGAGGCCTTGAACCATTTGGGTGAGACCAATGCGAACGTGTTGATCGTTCTCAACGACAATGCCATTGGCATTGACCCCAGTGTGGGTGCGCTCAAAAAATATCTTACCAATGTAAAGGCAGGCACCGCAAAAGAAGAGAACCTATTCGAATGTCTCAACCTCGATTACTCTGGCCCCGTTGACGGACATGACATAAAAGCTCTGGTCTTTGAACTGGAACGGCTAAAAAAAATAAAAGCCCCCCGGTTGTTGCACGTGATTACCACCAAGGGCAAAGGGCTTAAAAAGGCCGAGGAAGATCAAGTGGCATATCATGCCCCAGGAAAATTTGATGCAAAAACTGGAATTCGACAACAAAAAGAAGCGGTACAAGAACCCATAAAATTTCAAGATGTCTTCGGCCATACCATAATTGAACTGGCAAAAAAGAACGGGAAAATCGTGGGCATTACGCCCGCCATGCCCACTGGCAGCTCTTTAAAATACATGATGCAAGAAATGCCCGAAAGGGCTTTTGATGTAGGCATTGCCGAACAACATGCCGTAACACTGGCCGCTGGTATGGCCGCCCAAGGCCTTGTGCCTTTTTGCAATATCTACTCGACCTTCTTACAGCGGGCCTATGACCAGGTAATTCATGATGTGGCATTACAAAAACTGCCGGTCATCTTTTGTTTGGACCGTGCCGGAATTGTGGGCCAAGACGGCCCCACCCACCATGGTGTGTTTGACATGGCCTATTTAAGGTGCATCCCAAACTTGGTGTTATTTTCCCCGATGGATGAAGTGGAATTGCGAAATATCATGTATACCGCGCAGCAAGGTCTCGATTTGCCGATTGCCATTCGATATCCCCGTGGAAGGGGTGCTGTGTTCAACTGGAGACAACCCTTCAAGACCATCGAATTGGGTACCGCTAGAGAACTCAGAAGGGGCAACAGGCTGGCCATTCTCTCTATTGGCCCCATAGGCAACGTGGTCAAAAAGGCCATTGAGGCATCTTCGCATCCCGAAGAAGTTGGGCATTACGACATGCGTTTTGCCAAACCCCTTGACACCAAAACCCTCGACCACGTATTTACCCACTATCAATATGTGGCAACTATTGAAGATGGTTGTAAAAAAGGTGGTTTCGGCAGTGCCGTTCTAGAATATGCCAATCAAAAGAGCGTGCAAAAACCGATTGAGATAATGGGCATTGGAGATTCTTTTATGGAACACGGCACAATAGAGGAACTGCACAGGTTGGCTGGCATAGATTTTGATGCAATCTTGAATTTTATAGAACAACCAACCCGAAAATGAACACTAAGAAAATCTTTTTTCTCTTCTTTCTTATTGCCTTTTCCGTATGTGGCCAAGACTCGATCTCACAGCAGACTGTAGACAGTCTCGACTGGGATGTGACCGTGATTAGAATGCCACAAAAGCAAATCAACATCATTCCCAGGGGCGTACGTCGAATCAGTCCCAGAATATCGTTCAACAAAGTCAAGGCACTGAAAGAAAAGCCCAAGAAATTTGTACCGCCTTTGTTCTGGAAACAAGAAAACCTTTTGAACATCAACCTGAACGAAGTGGCCTTTGTAAACTGGAATGCCGGTGGCAACAATTCTGTAACCGCCTTGGGCAACCTTACCTTTACACGCAATTATAAATATCGCTATATCACCTGGGACAATGAACTGCGCTTCAGGTATGGGATCAATGTGCAAGAAGGTAGGTCTGTGCAGAAAACCGATGATCTCATTCGATTGTCATCAACCTTTGGCTTTAGAAGGGATACGCTCACCAACTGGTTCTATTCGGTCAAGACAAAGTTCAATACCCAGTTTACCAACGGTTATAAATATCCCGACACCTCAACACCCATATCAAGGTTCATGGCCCCTGGGTACTTCTTTTTTGGTGCGGGTACCACCTATGCGCCCGACACAAAAAAATTCAACCTATACATTTCGCCACTTACCTATAAGGCCACCTTCGTTTTGGATGAGGACCTTTCAAACCAAGGGGCCTTCGGGGTAGAAAAGGGCAAAAATGTCTTTGCCGAGCTAGGATTTCTGATCACCAACACATGGGAAGACGAGATTTTCAAGAACATATTTATCAACCATCGCCTGAACCTCTATACCGATTATTTAAAGAGTTTTGGCAATGTCGATGTCGATTGGGAATTGAACTTTAAGCTGAAGGTGAACGAATACATAAATGCTGATATCGGCACGCACATCATCTACGATGATGATATCAAGTTCGATGAACAATTGGCTGATGACGGAACCGTTGTTGATCCCGGTGTGCCCAAGGTACAGTTCAAACAGTTGTTGGGCAT
>MDTD01147048.1_pt1 | contig 23666 bp, 16 predicted proteins | sample 811221 | NCBI WGS metagenome assembly MDTD01 (sample SAMN05326646, study PRJNA326480) | marine metagenome | isolation source: seawater | place: Pacific Ocean: South West | collected 2011 | reverse complement strand
CGGTCCACGTACGCCGCCTTCGCCGCGGCCACCACGTCGTCGTAGTCGGCGTCGGGGCGACCGTAGGCGATGTTGTCGTACACCGAGCCCGCGAACAGCCAGGCGTCCTGCAGCACCATGCCGATCTGCGAGCGCAGTGAGCTGCGGCTGACCGAGGTGATGTCCACGTCGTCGATCAGGATGCGTCCGGCGTCGACGTCGTAGAACCGCATCAGCAGGTTCACCAGCGTGGTCTTGCCCGCCCCGGTGGGGCCGACGATCGCGACGGTGGAGCCCGGTTCGGCCACCAGTGACAGGTGCTCGAGGACAGGGGTGCCGGGCAGATAGCCGAAGGACACCTCGTCGAACTCGACGCGTCCGCGCCGTGCGGCGCCCACCGCAGGCAGCGTCCCGGGGGGATCGGCCGGCTCCTCCTCGGCGTCGAGCAGATCGAAGACCCGCTCGGCGCTGGCGATGCCGGACTGCAAGGTGTTGTACATGCCCGCGATCTGGGTCAACGGCTGATTGAACTGCCGGACGTACTGGATGAACGCCTGGATGCCGCCCAACGTGATCTGGCCGGTGGCCACCTGTACACCGCCGACGACGGCGACCGCCACGTAGCTGATGTTGCCGACGAACACCGTCGCCGGAGACACCAGCCCCGACAGGAACTGCGCCCCGAAGCTGGCCCGATAGACGTCGTCGTTGAGTTCGTCGAACTGCTCGATCGCGCCGGCGCGGTGCCCGTAGGTCTTCACCACGGTGAAACCGCTGTAGGTCTCCTCGATGTGAGCGTTGAGCCTGCCGGTGTTGGTCCACTGGTCGACGAACAGGGTGCGCGACCGCCGTGCGATCGAGCGGGTCACCCACAGTGACAGCGGCACGGTGACCACCGTCAGCAGCGTCAGCAGCGGCGAGATGGTCAACATCATCACCAGCACCCCGAACACCGTCAGCACCGAGGTCAGCAGTTGGGTGATCGACATCGACAGGGACTGCTGCATGTTGTCCACGTCGTTGGTGACGCGGCTGAGCACCTCCCCGCGCTGGCGGGTGTCGAAGTAGCGCAGCGGCAGGCGGTGCACCTTGTCCTCGACGTCGGCGCGCAGCCGGGCGATGGTGCGCTGCACGACCACGTTCAACAGCCGCGCCTGCAGCCAGACCATCAGAGCGGCAACCACATACAACGCCAGCGCCAATGCCAACGTCCGGGCGACGGCACCGAAGTCCACCCCCTGACCGGGCACCACGTTCATGCCGGAGAGCAGGTCGGCGAATGTCGAATCGCCGCGTGCCCGTGCCGCCTCGATGGCCTGCTCCTTCGTCAGGCCCGCCGGCAGCTGGCGGCCGATCACCCCGTTGAACAGCAGGTCGGTGGCGTGTCCCAGGATGCGCGGGCCGATCACGCCCACCGCGATTCCGCCGACGCCGAGCAGGATCACCGCGATGGTCAGACCCCGTTGCGGGGTCAGGCGTCTGAGCAGTCGCAGCGCCGAGCCCTTGAAGTCGCGGGAGCGCACCTGCGGCGGTTCGTTCATCCGCATCGGACGAGCCATCGGACCTGTCATGGTTCACCCGCCGACACCGACTGCGAATCGGCCAGCTCGCGGTAGGCCGCGCAACCGGCCAGCAGGTCATCGTGGGTACCGGAGCCCACCACCGCTCCGTTGTCGACGACGACGATCTGATCCGCCGAGGAGACCGTCGAGATGCGCTGCGACACAATGATGACGGTGGCGCCGGCGGCCGCGTCGGCGAGGGCGGCGCGCACCCGCGCGTCGGTGTGCACGTCGAGGGCGGAGAACGCGTCGTCGAACAGGTAGATCGACGGACGTCGGATCACCGCCCGCGCGATCGCCAGGCGCTGACGCTGCCCGCCGGACAGACTCATCCCGCCCTGCGCGATCCGCATGTGCAGCCCGTCCGGGTGGGCGGCGACGAACTCGTCAGCCGCGGCGACCCGTAACGCCGCCCACATCTCCTCCTCGGTCGCATCGGCCTTGCCGAACAGCAGGTTGTCGGCGACCGTCCCGGCGAACAGATATCCCCGCTGCGGCACCAGGCCGATCGAATGCCACAACTGGTCCAGGTCGATCTCGCGGACATCGACCCCGTCGACCCGGACCGAGCCCGAGGTGACGTCGTAGAGCCGGCAGATCATCGCGATCAGCGTGGACTTCCCCGACCCCGTGGAGCCGACGACAGCGGTGGTCTCACCCGGCCGCGCTGTCAGCGAAACCCGCTGCAGCACCGGCCGGTCGGCGCCCTCGTAACGGAAGGTGGCATCGTCGAACACGACCTCCCCGGCAATGCGCGACAGCGTGATCGGCTCGGCCGGACTGACCACCGCGGGATGGGTGTCGAGCACCTCGGTGATGCGTTCGGCGCACACCGACGCGCGCGGAATGATCACCAGGATGAACGTGGCCATCAGCACCGCCATCAGGATCTGCATGAAGTAGGCCAGGAACGCGATCAGTGAACCGACCTGCATCTCTCCGGCGTCGATGCGCAGCCCGCCGAACCAGATCAGCGCCACGCTGGAGACGTTGATCACCAGCGTCGTGACCGGCAGCATCAACGCCTGCCAGCGCCCCGCTTCCAGCGCAGTGCCGGCCAGGTCCTGGTTGGCCGCGGCGAAGCGGTTGCGCTCGAACGGTTCCCGTGCGAACGCGCGCACCACGCGCAGACCGGTGAGTTGTTCGCGCATCACCCGGTTGATGCCGTCGATCTGGCGTTGCAGGCGACGGAAGATCGGCAGCAGGTGCGACACGATCCAGTAGTTCGTCAGCGCCAGCACGGGCACGCTCACCACCAGCAGCCAGGACAGCCCGGCATTCTGATGAACGGCCATCGCAATGCCGCCGACCCCCATGATCGGCGCCGTGATGAGCATGGTGCAGGTCAGCTGCACGAGCAGTTGGATCTGCTGCGCGTCGTTGGTGGTCCGGGTCAACAGCGACGGGGCCCCGAACCGTGCCGTCTCCTCCGCTGAGAAGCCGGTGACATGCCGAAAGACCGCCGAGCGCAGATCCCGGCCCACCCCCATGGCCGCGCGGGAGCCGAAGTACACCGCGCCGACGGCGCACACCACCTGCAGTGCGGTCACCCCGAGCATCACCGCGCCGAGCTCGACGATGCGGCGCAGATCGCCTTGGGCCACGCCGTCGTCGATGATCGCGGCATTGATGGTCGGCAGATACAGCGTCGCCAGCGTGCTGATGACCTGCAGCGTCGCCACCGTGGCGAGCAGCTTGCGGTAAGGCTGGACGTGCCGTCGCAGCAGAGCCCAGAGCATCCCGCTACTGTCGCACACCGTCGCCGCCGCGAGCGTGTTCGGCTGCTGCACCTGAGAATCGCATAAATCGGCAGGTCAGTCGGCATGTCGGTGGTCGGGGCAGTGGGCTGCAGCTACAGTGCATGGCGTGACTCACCGCGACCGCAGATTCCGCCGCTCGGCGCAGCGTCTCGCCGTCGTTGCGGTTGCCGTCGTCCCGGTGCTGGCCGCGTGTTCGGATTCGGAGTCGCCCTCCCCGGAGGTGCCGACCACGGATGCGCCGCAGCAGGACGTGTCCCACGGTCCGTTCTTTCCCGAGTGCGGCGGCATCAGTGACGAACAGATGACCGAGCTGACCCAGGTGGCCGGGCTGGTGAACACGGCCAAGACGTCGGTGGGTTGTCAGTGGCTGGCTGGGGGCAGCATCCTGGGCCCGCACTTCTCGTTCACCTGGTTCCGGGGCAGCCCGATCGGCCGTGAGCGCAAGACGATGGAGTTGTCGCGCACCAGCGTCGAGGACGTCACCATCGAAGGTCACGAAGGCTTCATGGGCATCAACGAGGACCCGACCATGGGTGTGAACCTGTGTGAGATCGGTATCCAGTTCGGCGACGACTTCATCGAGTGGTCGATCAGTTACGCCCAGGAGCCGTTCCCGGACGCGTGCGACGTGGCCACCGAACTCACCCGCCAGTCGATTGTGAATTCCAAATGAGGGCGCGCAGAGCTGTCGCAGGTTTCGTCGCCGCGCTGGCCGGCCTGGTTGTGCTGACCGGTTGCACCCAGACCGTCGAGGGCTCCGCGGCCCGCGCGGGTGCGGGGGACGTGCCACGGAACAACGACTCGCAACGCCAGTATCCCAACCTGCTCAAGGAGTGCGACGTCCTCACCGAGGACATCCTCGCCGAGACCGTCGGTGCAGACCCGTTGGACATCCAGAGCACGTTCGTCGGCGCGGTGTGCCGGTGGCAGGCCGCCAATCCGGCCGGCCTGGTGGATATCACCCGGTTCTGGTTCGAGCTCGGCAGCCTCGACCATGAACGCCAGGTGTCCCAGGAACTCGGCTACGACATCGAAGACCGGTCGATCGCCGGTATCCAGTCGTTCGTGATGCGCCCCAACGATCCGAACGGTGCGTGCGGCGTGGCCAGCGACGCAGCCGGCGTGGTGGGTTGGTGGGTCAACCCGCAAGCGCCCGGCATCGACGCCTGTGGCATGGCGATCAAGCTGATGGAGTTGACGCTGGCCACCCGCGCCTAGCGTGTGACTGCGCGCTCAGCGCGCCCTGGTTTGACTGCGCGCTCAGCGCGCCCCGGCCTGACTGCGCGCTCAGCGCGCGATGTAAAAGTCGACGAGTTCCGCGCCCCTCAGCTCCAGCTCGGCCCACGGACGGTTCGTCCGCAGCACCGCGACCGCCGAGGTCGGGAACTTCTCCAGGATCGCCTCCGCGGTGGCGCCCCTGCTCGTCGCCTCGTCGGCCAGTCCGAGCGCGAGCCCGGACATCACCGGCTCGTGTCCCACCACCAGCAGGGTCGACGGATCGCTCGCCGCGTCGCCGAAGCGTGCAGCGACGCCGTTGATCTCGTCGATGATGATGCCGGGAGTCGATTCGTAGATGCGGTCGACGTAGTGCACCGGCGCGTCGATACCGGTGCGTTCCAAGGTCTGCCGGGTTCGCGTCGCCGTCGAACACAGCACGGCGTCCACCGGGCTGACGCTGGTCCTGATCCAGTCTCCGACCAGCGCGGCCTCGCGGATCCCGCGGTCCGCGAGCGGGCGATCGTGGTCGGCGACGCCGGAGGGGTAGTCCGACTTGGCGTGGCGAAGCAGCAGAAGTGTGCGGTACCGGTCGCTCATCTGGTTAACGGTAGGGCATGCCGGTCGGCGTCCCAGGAGTTGTCGGAGCGCCGCCCTAGACTCGCTGTGCCCGGACCAACGGGTTCACGGACGACCGGGGGAAGGACAGCCTGACATGCGCTTTCTGCACACCGCTGACTGGCAACTCGGCATGACCCGACACTTCCTGAGCCCCGATGCCCAACCCCGCTATTCCGCAGCGCGGCGCGCCGCGATCACCGCGTTGGGTGCGGTGGCCGAGGAGCATGACGCCGAGTTCGTCGTCGTCGCCGGCGATGTGTTCGAACACAACCAACTCGCCCCCGACGAAGTCGGGCGATCGCTGGAGGTGATGCGGGGGCTCGGGGTGCCGGTCTACCTGCTTCCCGGCAATCACGATCCGTTGGATGCCTCGTCGGTCTACACCAGCGCACTGTTCGCCGCCGAGCGCCCCGACAACGTCATCGTCCTTGACCGCCCCGGCGTTCACGAGGTGCGTCCAGGTCTGGAGCTGGTCGCGGCACCCTGGTACTCGAAGGCCCCGACCACCGACCTGGTCGCCGAGGTGATCGACGACCTGCCGGCCGACGGGGTGACCCGCATCGTTGTCGGGCACGGTGCCGTCGACATCCTGGTCCCGGACAAGGACCGGGCCTCGCTGATCCGGCTCGACGCCCTCGAGTCCGCCCTGGAGCGGGGAGCCGTGCACTATGTCGCGCTGGGCGACAAGCACTCCCGGATGAGCGTGGGCGGCACCGGCCGGGTCTGGTACTCCGGCTCTCCGGAGGTGACCAACTACGACGACATCGAGCCCGACCCGGGGCATTTGCTCGTCGTCGACCTCGACGAGGACGACCCCGGCCGGCCCGCGCGGGTCGACTCGGCGCGCATCGGGCAGTGGCGGTTCGTCTCCCTGCGCCGTGCGGTCGACGACGGGCGCGACGTCGCCGACCTCGACCTGAACCTGGATCTGATGCCGAACAAGGAGCGCACCGTGGTCCGGGTCGGGCTGACCGGCTCGCTGACGGTCACCGACCGCGCCGCGCTCGACGCCTGCCTGGACCGCTACGCGCGGTTGTTCGCCGCGCTCGTCCCGTGGGACAAGCAGACCGACCTCGCCGTGATGCCGGCGGACGGGGAGTTCGACGATCTGGGCATCGGCGGTTTCGCGGCCGCCGCGGTCGACGAACTGGTGGCCACCGCACGCTCCGACACCGCCGAGGCCGATGATGCGCGGGCCGCCCTGGCGCTGCTGCTGCGTCTGACCGACGGGAGCGCGGCGTGAAACTGCACCGGCTGACCCTGACCAACTACCGCGGCATCACCCACCGTGACCTCGAATTCCCCGACCACGGCGTCGTCGTCATCAGCGGGGCCAACGAGATCGGCAAGTCCTCCATGCTGGAGGCACTGGACCTGTTGCTGGAAGCCAAGGACCGCTCGACCAAGAAGGAGGTCAAGCAGGTCAAGCCGACACACGCCGACGTCGGCGCCGAGGTGACCGCCGAAATCTCGACGGGCCCATACCGGTTCGTGTACCGGAAGCGGTTCCACAAGCGGCCGGAGACAGAGCTCACGCTGTTGGCCCCGCGGCGCGAGCAACTCACCGGTGACGAAGCCCACGATCGGGTGCGCGCCATGCTCGCCGAGACCGTGGACATGGACCTCTGGCAGGCCCAGCGAGTTCTGCAGTCGGCGTCGACGTCGGCGGTGGACCTGTCCGGGTGTGACGCGCTCTCGCGTGCGCTCGACGTGGCTGCTGGTGAGGTCGACGACCAGCCCGCCACCGGCGGTGCGGTGGACTCGCTGCTGATCGACCGCGTCGACGCAGAATTCCGGCGCTACTTCACGGCCACGGGCAGGCCGACGGGGGAGTGGGCAGCAGCCATCAGCCGCCTGCGCGCCGCCGACGAGGAGGTCGCCCGGTGCGCCGCCGCCGTCGCCGAAGTCGACGAAGCAGTCCGCCGGCATGCCGGGCTGACTACGGATTCGGCCACATTGACGGCGCAAAGCACCGCTGCAGCAACCATTCTCGCCGAGGCGCAGGAGGCTGCTCGCGCCGTCGAGAAGCTGCGTGCCGAGATCGCGCAGGCCACCGTGGTGGCCGGTGCGGCGACCGACAAGCATCGCAATTCGGTGTCGGCCCTGGCTGAGCGCCGACGCGCCCGCGCGGACATCGACGAGCGCGCTGCGGCGGTGACCCGGCTGCAAGCCGAATCAGACGCCGCCGCCGACGATCTGGATACCGCGTCGACGATGCAGAAGGAGGCCGAACAGGTCGCGGCCGCGGCACGCGCGGCGGTCGAGGCCGGCCACCTCCGTATCGAGGCGGTGCGTGCCACGGTCCAGCGCCTGTGTGACCGCGAAGAACTCGATCGTCTCGCCGGTCAGCTGACGACGTTGCAACGCCATCAGCGTGAATTGGACGAGGTGCAGCGTGACCTCGGCGCGATCACGCTCACCCCCTCCCTGATGGCGGCCGTCGAGGATGCGGCCGCCGCTGTCGACCGGGCCCGCGCAGCCGCCGACCAGGCGTCGGCGCACCTGGATCTGGTTGCCTCCACCGACCTCGAGGTGACGATCGGCGAGGACCGAGTGAGGCTGCAGGCCGGGCAGGACTGGTCGGCGGCCGTCAGCGGCCCCACCGGTGTCGACGTCGCCGGCGTGTTGTCGCTACGCGTGGTACCTGGCGCACCGGCGGCGGCCACGCAGGCCACGCTGGAGGACGCGCGCGCGAGACTGGCCGCCGTTCTCGAGCAGGCGGGGGCCACCGATCTCGCGACGGCGCGGCACACAGATCAGCGGCGTCGCGAACTGTCCGGCGCCGCGGAGCGGCTGAGCGGCATCCTCGATGTGCTCACCGCCGAGCACACCCTCGACGCGTTGGCTGCGCGGGTCGACGCCCTGCGGGCGGCGCTGCCGGCCGATGACGGATTGTGGGACGCCGAAGCGGGTGGGCCGCGCGACCTCGCTGCCCTGCGTGCCGAACTCGATGCCGCCTCTGCCGAACATCAACAGCTCGTGCGCGACTGCGAAACCCACCGCCAGGTCGCCGAAGAGGCAACCAAGTTGCTGTCTGAGCGCGAGCTGCGCGCGGCACGCGCCAAAGAGAAGCTCGATGCCGCCCAGGCCGAGCTGACACTGGCCATGCAGCGGCTGGCCGCGCAGCGGGCCCTCACACCCGACGACGACCTCGCCGTCGCGGCCGAGGCCGACGCCGAAGCGGTCCGCGCGGCGGATTCGCTGATCGCCCGCCTCAACGACGACCTCCAGCGGCACCAGCCCGATGCCGTGGCCGCCGCCCTCGAGCAGGCGCAACGGCAGCATGACCGCCTCGACAGCGAGCGCCAGCGCGCTGCGGAGTCGCTGCGGGAGGTCGCCACTCAGCTCAAGGTGTACGGCACCCAGGGCCGCCAAGGCAGGTTGGACGAAGCAGAGACCGAGCGCCAGCATGCCGAGGCCGAGCATCTGCGTATCCAGCGCAGGGCCAAAGCAGCCGAACTCCTGCGGTCGGTCATGGTGCGACACCGCGACGCCACCCGGCAGCGCTACGTCGACCCCTACCGCGGCGAGGTGGAACGGTTGGGCCGCATGGTCTTCGGCGACAGCTTCGAGATCGACGTCGACGCCGACCTGCGCATCGAGCAGCGCACCCTCTCCGGCCGGACCGTGCCCTATGAATCACTGTCCGGCGGGGCCAAGGAACAGCTGGGCATCGTGGCCAGGCTCGCCAGTGCTGCGCTGGTGGCCAAGGAGGACGGGGTGCCCGTCATCATCGACGACGCGCTGGGCTTCACCGACGCCGACCGGTTGGCCAAGATGACCGATGTCTTCGACGCGGTGGCTGGCGACGGGCAGGTCATCATCTTGACGTGCAGCCCGCAGCGCTACGCCGGGGTCATCGAGAGTGCCGAGCACATCGAGCTGACCGCCTGACCCGTCGCTGCCGGTTTGGCGAGCATCCCAGCGGGGCAGAATGACTCCGATGACGATGAGCTCCCGGCGTCGGCGGGCGCACGACCGGCTGGCCGGCCTGTCGGGAGTGCGTGCTGTGCGCCGGCCGGTGCATCCGAGCGGCGGGGCCGACAGCCCGCACTTCGACGTCTACTACGTGCGCACCGGTCGCAAGTCCCGGCATCCACTGCTGGTCATCCCGGGCGGGCCCGGAGCGGCGTCGGTCGCGCTGTACCGGGCTTTTCGCCGCCGTGCTGCGGTCGACGGCCTCGACGTGATCATGGTGGAACATCGCGGCGTGGGTCTGTCGCGCCACGACGATGCCGGTCGGGACCTGCCGCCGGAAGCGATCTGTGTCGACGCTGCGGTCGACGATCTCGCCGCGGTGCTCGACGACGCGAAGGTCGAGCAGGCCGTCGTCTACGGCGCCTCCTACGGCAGCTATGTAGCGGCCGGGTTCGGGGTGCGGCATCCGGGGCGCGTACACGCCATGGTGCTGGACTCGCCGCTGCTGTCGGCCCACGACATCGTCGAAGCGCGCGCCCAGATTCGCCACGTCCTGTGGGACGGTGCGACGCCCGACACCGCGGAGCTTGCCGTCAAGGTGCGCACACTGGTCGACGCGGGGGTGTTCACCCCACCGGCGGTTCTGCAGGCCGTGGGGATCTACGAACTCGCCGGCCCCGACGTGCTGCGTCGCCAACTGGATCTGCTGCTGGCCGGACATGACTGGCTCTGGACTGCCGTCGGTGTGGGTACCCGGCTACTGCTGGAGCGCAAGACGCCGTATCACCAGGAGCCCGACCTGGTCGAACGGATCGCCTACCGCGAGTTGAACTATGGGGCGGTGCCCGACGGCGGGCCGCTCGATCCCGCGGTGGCATTCCGCGAAATGGCCACGGGCGACGCCGAATTCGTCGCCGAACCGTATGATCTGCCGGCGTCACTGCCGGGTTTCGGCTGGCCGGCCGTGGTGGTCTCCGGCGGACGTGACCTGACCACGCCGCCGGCGATCGCGCGGCGAGTGGCCCAACTGCTGCCCGATTCTGCCCTGGTCGAACTGCCCACCGCAGGCCACAGCATCCTCGACACCCGAGAACGTGCCGCGCTGCAGATCGCCCTGGCTGTCTGTTCGGGTGCGGCGCAGGAATTGCCGCGCCGTGCCGCCGAACTCGACGCGCTGCCGGCGAACCGCACGGTGCGGCTGATGGTGCGGGCGGTCACGCTGGCGGCCAGGGCGGAGGCGGTGGTGCCCGACGTGCTGCCGCGCGCGATCCGTCAGCTCACGGCTTCATGAACCCGACGGCGGTGTAGTTGATATCGCCGATGCCGGTCGGGCCGTAATTTGCCAGCGCGCTGCGGACCGCGATATTGCCGGGGGACTGGAACAGTGGCAGGCTGAAGCCCTCCGACCAGATCATCTTGTCCAGTTCGTTGGCCAGCTCGCGGGCCTTCGCCGGATCCAACTCCGAGAGCGTCTCCTCGATCTGCGCATCTATCTCGGGGCTGCCGATTTTGCCGTAGTTGCTCTCCCCATTGGAGGCATAAATCTGAGTGAGGCCGCCGAACGGGAAAGCGTCACCACCCCAGGCGAACAAAGCGAGATCGAAATTTCCTGGTGTGATGTAGTCGGTGAATAGGGTGCCCCCGGCTACCGAGTTGAGCTGTAACTCCACACCGATCTGGGCCAAATTGTTCTGCGCGATCTGGGCGATCGAGCGATTGCTCTGCGCGTCGTAGAACACGTTGCGGATCGTGAGCCGACGGCCGTCTTTCTCCCGGAACTGACCGTTCAACTGCCAGCCCAGCGCGTCCAGATCACGCTTGGCGGCTTCGGGGTCGAAGCCGATGCTGTTGTCCTGGTAGCCCTCCTGACCGGCAACGTAGATGTGGTTGTTCAGTGGAACCGGGTTGTCGACCAGGCCCCGCTGGGTGACCGAGGCGATGGCCTGTCGGTCGATGCCCTTGGCGATCGCTGTGCGCAGTGCCGGATCGGCCAGGATCGAGCCCTCGGCGCCGTTGAAGGTGAGGTGAGCCCATCTCGGTGCGGGGGCCCGCCGAACCGACACGCCCTGGGTCCTGCGGGCGATCTCCATGTCGTCCAGCGACCCGATTCCGACCGCGTCGAGCGCATTGTTCTGCAATGCGGGCATCATGGCGGCGTCGTCGAGCACGGTGTAGGTCACCGAATCCAGCACCGGCGTCTCGCCCCACCAGTCCGGATTTCGGGTCAGCGTGATGCGCTGGGCGGCGCGATCGACAGTGGAGATCATGAACGGACCTGCCTGCGGGCCGGGCCCGTTCAGAAAGCCCCTGTTGAACGCGTCCGGGTTCTCGGTCATCTCTTTCGGAAACAGCGTCGCGTTCCCGGCGAACATGCCCCGCCAGTCCGCGTAGTGCTTCGCGAAGGTGATGACGGCCTGTCGCTCATCGACGCCTTTCTCGACCGTGGCCACCCGTTCGCTGCCGTTGGGGGAAGCGAACAGGAAGCGTTCGTCCTTGCCGCTGGTGGCGTTGATCTGCGCCGCGATGTCTTCCCAGCTGACAGGCCTGCCGTTGGTCCACACCGCCTTCGGGTTGATCGTGTAGGTGACGATCTGCGGATCGGTGCTGGTCAGTTCGACGTTGGTGAAAAAGTCGCTGTTCACCGTCATCTCGCCGTCGGGCTTGATGAAAAACGCGCGCGGAAGCGTCCACCTGTACATCGAGCCGATTTCGCCGAGGTTGCCGTCGATGTGCAGGTTGTTGAAGTTCGCCGGGTACCCCGTCAGCGGCAGCCGCAGGTTGCCGCCCTGTTGCAGCGTCGCGGGGTCCTGCGGGTTGATGTCGGCGCTGGCACCCAGTTCGGCATCGCCGCCGGCAGAGGGGGCCTCGTCGGGGCTGGAGCATCCGGTCACCACCAGCCCGAACGTGGCCACCACCGCGAGAAACCGCACCCACGTCGTCATCGCCGACGGACGGCGCGCACCTGGTCTCAGATCACCCATGCGCTCCGACTCTAATGGTGATCCGGCAGGGCCCGCGGTACCGCGGCCAGCAACCGGCGTGTGTAGTCGTCGCGCGGATGCTCGAACACCTGCGCCGCCTCACCCTGTTCGACGATCACCCCGCGGTTCATCACGGCGACGTCGTGGGCCAGGTGACGCACCACCGACAGGTCGTGGGACACGAACAGGTAGGCCAGCCCGAATCGGTCCTGCAGATCGAGGAGCAGGTTGATGATGCCGGCCTGGATGGAGACGTCCAGCGCGGAGACCGGCTCGTCGAGGGCCAGGATCTTCGGCTGCAGCGCCAGCGCGCGGGCGATGCCGATGCGTTGCTTCTGGCCGCCGGAGAACTCGGCGGGGTACCGGCTGGCGTCCTGGTGGCGCAGCCCCACCGTGGTGAGCAGTTCGGCGACCCGGTCGTTGGTCGCGGCCTTGTCGAAGCCGTTGGCCCGCAACGGTTCTGCCAGTACATCGAACACCGGCAGCCGCGGATCCAGCGATGCCACCGGGTCCTGGAACACCACCTGCAGATCGCCGCGCAACGCACGCCGGGAGCGCCGGTCCAGGTCGGCGACGTCGGCACCGAGCACCTCGATGGTCCCGTCCTGGGGAGCGGTCAGCTCCAGGATCTGATGCAGCGTGGTCGACTTGCCGCTCCCGGACTCGCCGACGATGCCCAGGGTGCGGCCCTGGCGCAACTCGAAGCTGACCCCGTCGACGGCGCGTACCTCACCGATGCGGCGGCGCAGCACCGCACCCTTGGTCAGTGTGTAGGTCTTGACCAGGTTCTCGACCCGCACCACGATCTCGGAGCCCGACGTCGGCGCGGTCTGTGCCGGTGGGCTCGGCACGCCGTAGATGTCGGCGGCGCTTCGGCCGGTGACCTCGTCGCTGCGGATGCAGGCCACCCGGTGATCCGTCCCCACCTCGACCAGCGGGGGTTCCTCGGCGCGGCAGTCGTCGACGGCCAGCGGACACCGCGGCGCGAAGGGGCAGCCGGGTGGCAACGACACCATCGACGGCGGGGCGCCGGGGATGGGCACCAGACGGGTGCCCTGCGCTGCGTCGAGGCTGGGCGCCGACCCGAGCAGACCCGCCGTGTAGGGCATCCGGCGGTCGCGGTACAGCTCGTCGACGGGCGCGGTTTCGACCGCCCGGCCCGCGTACATCACCAGAGCGCGGTCGGCGAACTGGGCGACCACCCCGAGGTCGTGGGTGATGATCAGCACGCCCGCGCCGGTGACGTCGCGCGCGGTGCGCAGCACGTCGAGGATCTGCGCCTGCACGGTGACGTCGAGCGCGGTGGTCGGCTCGTCGCAGATCAGCAGGTCCGGGTCGTTGGCGATGGCGATGGCGATCACCACGCGCTGCCGCTCACCGCCGGACAGCTCGTGAGGGAACGCGCGGGCGCGCTGTTCGGGCTGGGCGATGCCGACCAGTTCCAGCAGCTCGACCGCGCGGGCGCGGGCCGCACGGTCGCTGAGCTCGCGCTGGTGGATGGAAATCGCTTCGGCGATCTGGTCTCCGACCGGGTAGACGGGGGTGAGCGCCGACATCGGATCCTGGAACACCGTGCCGATCCTGTTGCCCCTGATGCGCGACATCTGCTTGTCGGGCAACCCGAGCAGTTCGTCGCCGTGCAGGCGCACCGAGCCCGACACCTCGGCATATTCGGGCAGCAGTCCGATGACGGCCATCGCCCCGGCGGACTTGCCCGCCCCGGATTCCCCGACCAGCGCCACCACCTCGCCCGCGTCGACGTGGTAGTCCAACCCGCGCACCGCGGCGACGCGTTCCTCGTCGGTGGGGAACGTCACGGTCAGGCCGCGCACCTCGAGCAGGCTCATCGTGCCGCCTCCCGACGCTCTCGCCAGCGCCGCCGACGGGCCGGGCGGATTCCCGGGTCGAGCGCGTCACGCAGCCCGTCACCGACCAGGTTGGCGCACATGACGATCAGCACCAGCGCGCCCGCCGGGACGAGGAACACCCACGGAAACGTCGTCACCGAGTTGGTGCCGTCGGCGATCAGGGTGCCCAGCGACACGTCCGGGGGCTGGACCCCGAAACCGAGGAAACTGAGCCCCGTTTCGGCCAGCACGGCCAGACCGACGTTCAGCGCGGTGTCGATGATCAGGATCGAGGCCACATTGGGGACGATGTGGCGGGCGATGATGCGCCAGTTGCTGACGCCCATGTAGCGGGCGGCGACGACGAACTCGCGCTCGCGCAAGCTCATCGTGAGTCCGCGCACCATGCGGGAGCTGATCATCCAGCTGAATCCCGCCAGCAGCAGGATCAGCCACAGGATGGTGCCCGACTCGCGGGTGCGCGGGGTGACGATCGCGATGAGGATGAAGCTCGGCACCACGAGCAGCAGGTCCACCAGCCACATCAGGGCCCGGTCGCGCCAGCCTCCGAAGTAGCCGGCGATGGCGCCGACCGTTGCGGCGATCAACGTCGAGATGAACGCCACGCACACCCCGATCAGCATCGACTTCTGCATGCCGCGCAGCGTCAGCGCGAGCAGGTCCTGGCCCAGTGCGTTGGTGCCCAGCCAGTGGGTCGGGCTCGGGGGTTGCTGCAGCGCGTAGTAGTCGAGGTCGGTGTGCGAGTAGGGCAGCAGCGCCGGTAGGGCGTAGGCCGCGACGAACATGGCGACCAGCAGCACCAGCGACACCACCGCAGGCCGGTTGCGCAGGAAGCGGCGCCATACCAGGCGGCGCCGGGACGTGAACGTGGTCTCGGTCATGACACCCGCACCCTCGGATCGAGCACCGCGTAGATGACGTCGGAGAGCAGCCCCGCCAGCAGGATGACGACGCCGAAGAACATCACGATCGCGACCACGATGTTGGTGTCCTGGCTGGCGACGCCCTGGATCACCCATTCACCGACGCCGTGCCAGCCGAAGATCTGCTCGACGAACACGGCGCCGGTGAACAGGCCGCCGACGCTGTAGGCGAACAAGGTGGCCATCGGGATCAGCGCGGTGCGCAGGCCGTGTTTGAACAGCGCTTGGCGACGGGTCAGGCCCTTGGCGCGCGCGGTGCGGATGAAGTCCTGGCCGAGCACGTCGAGCATGGCGTTGCGCTGGTAGCGGCTGAACCCGGCGATCGAGGCCAGCGCCAGGGTGAAGGTGGGCAAAATCAGGTGCTGGAGGCGGTCGACGAGCCGATTCCAGGTGCCTCCGATCGCGTCGGGGGAGGTCTCCCCGGTGTACTCGAACACCTGCACCCCGAGGACGGTGTTGACCTTCAGCGCGCCCAGGATCAGCAGGTTGGCGATCACGAAGGTGGGGGCGGACAGGATCAGCAGCGACAGCACCGTGACGACCCGGTCGGACAGCCGGTACTGACGGATCGCGCCCCATGCGCCTACCACGACGCCGACGACGGTGCCGAGGACCGAGCCGATGAGCACCAGCCTCAGGCTCACCCCGATGCGGCGCCACAGTTCATCGCTGACCGGCTGGCCGCCGACGGTGGTGCCGAAGTCGCCGCGGACCGCGCCGGACACCCAGTTCGCGTAGCGGATCGGAATCGGCTGGTCGAGGTCCAGCTCGGCGGCCTTGGCGTCGATCACCGACTGCGGCGGACGCGGGTTGCGCTCCAGCAGGCTGTCGAGCGGATTGAACGTCAGCGACGTCAGCGCGAACGTCAGGAACGACACCACGCCCAGCAGCACCACGTAGTTGAGCAGCCGACGCGTCAGGAAACGGGTCATCCGGTGGTTCCACCGCTGGGCTGCATCCCGACAGGGTAGGAGAAATGCCGCGGCCCGGCCCACCGATGCCCACTCCGGCGCGCCGGTCCGTCAGCGGGGCAGGTGGGTCGACGAACTCGGCTGCCCACCTCGATGCCGGCCGATTGGCGCCCGCTGTGCGTGGGCTCAGCGTCGGGTAGGCGTGCTCGTCAGGCGGCCGACGGGCACCGTTTCACAGCGTGCACATAGCCACGGCACAGGACCCGCCTACGGCCCGGACACATAATGGGGTCGTGCCCGAGTTTTCCCATGTCGCCGCGACCGGCGACGTGCGCGTCACGATGCGGCGCGCCGACGGCAGTCCCATCCGGGTGCTCGTCGTCGACGACGAGCCGGTCCTGGCCGAACTGGTCTCGATGGCACTGAGGTACGAGGGCTGGGAGATCTCGACGGCCGGCGACGGCGCCGGCGCGATCGCCGCGGCCAAGCAGACCCCGCCGGACGTGGTCGTGCTCGACGTGATGCTGCCCGACATGAGCGGGCTGGAGGTACTGGGAAGACTGCGCGAGCAGATCCCCGGCCTGCCGCTGCTGCTGCTGACCGCCAAGGACTCGGTCGAGGACCGCATCGCGGGGCTGACCGCCGGGGGCGACGACTACGTGACCAAGCCTTTCAGCATCGAGGAAGTGGTGTTGAGGCTACGGGCGTTGCTGCGCCGCACCGGCGTGGCGACCGCCGAGTCCGATGGTGCCAAGCTCGTCGTCGGTGATCTCGTTCTCGACGAGGACAGCCACGAGGTGACCCGCGCCGGCGAGATCATCTCGCTGACCGCAACGGAGTTCGAGCTGTTGCGCTTCATGATGCGCAACGCCAAACGGGTACTGAGCAAGGCCCAGATCCTCGACCGGGTGTGGAGCTACGACTTCGGTGGCCGATCCAACATCGTCGAGCTGTACGTGTCATATCTGCGCAAGAAGATCGACAGCGGGCGCGAGCCGATGATCCACACGCTGCGCGGTGCGGGGTATGTCCTCAAACCCGCGCGCTGAACCCCGGCGCGCGATCCTGCGGTCACCGCGAAGCTGGTCGCTGCGCACCCGGCTGTTGGTCACCCTCATCGCGCTGCTGGCCGTGGTGTGTGCGGCCATCGGCCTCGCGACGGAGTTCGCGCTGCAACGCTTTCTGATGAACCAGCTCGACGAGCAGGTCGTCGAGGCCGGCAACAGGTCGGCCGTGATCTTCGAGTTCGGGCCACCCCCGCCCCCGGGCATGGGGCGGCCCGAACGGCGCCCACCCGGGTTGATGCTCGGGCCGCCACCCGGTCCGCCGCCCGGCCTGCCTGCGCCCGCCGCCGGGCCTGGTCCGGAATTCCTCAACGCGCCGGGTCAGGCCGTCGGCACCGTTGGAGCCGTGGTCGCCGGCGGACGTCCGCTCACCGCCGGCGTCATCACCGCCGATGGTGCCCGTGCTCAAATCTCCTCTGCTGCAGCGCAACAACTCGCAGCAGTGCGCAACGACGGTCAGCCCACCACGGTCGAGGTCGACGGGCTGGGCCGCTACCGGGTGATCGCCCTGCAGCCCCGCCATATCGGGCTCACCGTGGTCACCGGAATGCCGACCACCGACGTGGACGACACGTTGATGTGGGTCACGGTGATCTTCGCCGTCGTCGCGGGGGTGGCGCTGCTGGCCGCCGCCGCAGCCGGGGTGGTCATCGTGCGCCGCCAACTCGACCCGCTGGCACGGGTTTCCGCGGCAGCGCAACAGGTTGCCGACCTCGAGTTGGATCGCGGCGAGGTGTCGCTCCCGACGCCGATCGTGACGGTCGACCCCGCGGCGGCGCACACCGAGGTCGGTCAACTCGCAGCGGCGCTGAACCGGATGCTCGACCGGATCGCGAGCGCATTGTCGGCGCGCCACGCCAGTGAGACGCGGGTCCGTCAATTCGTCGCCGACGCCAGCCACGAGTTGCGCACCCCGCTGGCTGCCATCCGTGGGTACACCGAGTTGGCGCAACGCCGCCACGGCGATCTGCCCGCCGAGGTCGCCCACGCGATGGACCGCGTCGAATCCGAAACGGCCAGGATGACGAGGCTGGTCGAAGACCTCCTGCTGCTCGCCAGACTCGATGCCGGCCGGCCGCTGGACCGCGATCCGGTCGACCTGACCCGACTCGTCGTCGATGCGGTCAGCGACGCCCATGTCGCCGGCCCTGAGCACACGTGGGAACTCGACCTTCCCGACGAACCGGTCGTCGTCGACGGTGACGAGCCTCGTCTGCACCAGGTGCTCGCCAACCTCCTCGCCAACGCTCGCACCCACACCCCACCCGGTACCTCGGTGACCACTGCGTTGCGTGTCGCCGACGACGGTGCGGTGGTGCTGACCGTCACCGACGACGGGCCGGGCATCGCGGAGACGCTGCTGCCCGAGGTCTTCGAACGATTCGCCCGCGGCGACACCTCGCGCTCCCGGCGCGGCGGCAGCACCGGTCTGGGTCTGGCGATCGTGGATGCCGTGGTGCGCGCTCACGCAGGAACCATCGGCGTCGACAGTGCGCAGGGCAGAACCGAATTCGTGGTCACGTTGCCGCGGCACTCACAGTCGGCGCACAGCTCCGCCTCACCCGGGGCCTAGCGACGTCCCAGACGATCGAGCGGTGACCCCTGCGACCACCGCCGAGCCGATGCAGGGCGCTGCGACCCCCCCGCAGATCTCACAGCCGGCGCATAGCCCGAGCCAACGGTGAGCACACCCGGTCCATCGAGCATGGATGTCATGACAGCAACTGATCTCGAGTCCCGTTGTGAACGGCCGTCGTTCAGGTCGCGGCCCGACGCGGCGCGGGCCGCCCGCAACGTCGGAGCACCGGTGCTCGACATCGTCGTGCCGGTGTACAACGAGCAGAGCGCGCTGACCGACTCGGTGCACCGGCTGCACGCCTACCTCGCCGACGCGATGCCGTTCCGGTTTCGGATCACGATCGCCGACAACGCCAGCACCGACGACACCCCCCAGATCGCCGCGCGCCTGGCCGCGGAGCTGGCCGACGTGCGGGTCGTGCGGTTGGAGGAAAAGGGCCGCGGCCGCGCTCTGCGGTGGGTCTGGTCGCGCTCCGACGCCGCCGTGCTGGTGTACATGGACGTCGATCTGTCCACCGACCTGGCGGCACTGGCTCCGTTGGTGGCACCGTTGATCTCGGGCCACTCCGACCTGGCGATCGGCACCCGCCTGGGTCGCGGCGCGCGGGTGCATCGCGGCCCGAAACGGGAGTTCATCTCGCGGTGCTACAACCTGATTCTCAAATCGACTCTGGCGGCCGGCTTCTCGGACGCCCAGTGCGGCTTCAAAGCCATCCGTGCTGACGTCGCGGCGCTGCTGCTGCCCCACATCGAGGACACCGGGTGGTTCTTCGACACCGAGTTGCTGGTGCTCGCCCAGCGCTGCGGACTGCGCATTCACGAGGTCCCTGTCGACTGGGTCGACGACCCCGACAGTCGCGTCGACATCCTCGCCACCGCCGCTGCCGACCTCAAGGGAGTAGGGCGACTGGTGCGCGGGCTGGCCACCGGGACGATTCCGGTGCACGTGATCGCGGCGCAGCTCGGTTCGACGAGGCCGGCCGCGCCCGGTTCGTTGCTGCGGCACGGGGTGAGATTCGGCGCGGTCGGCGTCGCCTCCACGGTCGTCTATGTGCTGCTGTTCCTTCTGCTGCAGGGATGGACCGGCGCTGCGCTGGCCAACGCCATCGCGTTGGCGCTCACCGCGATAGGTAACACCGCCGCGAACCGGCGGTTCACCTTCGGCGTCTCGGGTCGTCCCCGGGTGGCCCGACATCACGCCGAGGGGTTGATCGTCTTCGGCATCGCGCTGGCCGTCACCAGCGGTGCGCTTGGCCTGCTGCACGCGCTGGCGCCCGACGCGCACCACGTGACCGAACTCGCCGTGCTGGTGGGGGCCAACCTGGTGGCCACCGCGGTCCGGTTCGTGCTGCTGCGCGGCTGGGTCTTTCATCCCGGCCGCAACCGAGAAGAAGGAATCTCACGATGACGCTCACGCTTGACGGACGCAACGTGCCGGCTGACCCCGACCTCGGCGACCCGGAACGCCCGCGCTGGGTCACCCTCGGGGTCGTGGCGCTGCTGTCCGCCACCGCGGTGCTCTACCTGTGGGGACTGGGGTCGGCCGGGTGGGCCAACCCGTACTACGCGGCGGCAGCACAGGCCGGGACGCAGAACCTGACCGCGTGGCTGTTCGGGTCGCTGGATCCCGGCAACGCGATCACGGTCGACAAACCACCCGCCGCACTGTGGGTCATGGCGCTGTCGGGGCGGCTGTTCGGTTTCACGCCGTTCACCATGCTGCTGCCGCAGGCGCTGATGGGGGTTGCGTCCGTGGGGGTGCTGTACGCGGCGGTGCGGCGGGTCAGCGGTCCGGGCGCGGGGTTGATCGCCGGTGCGGCTCTGGCGGTGACGCCGGTGGCGGCGTCGATGTTCCGGTACAACAACCCGGACGCGCTGCTGGTGCTGCTGCTGGTGATCGCGGCATATCTGATGGTGAGGGCGATCGAATCGGCCCGTTCCCGGTGGATCGTGCTGGCGGGAGTGGTGTTGGGACTGGCGTTTCTGACCAAGATGCTGCAGGCGTTCCTCGTCGTTCCCGGCTTCGCGCTGGCGTTCCTGGTCGCCGCACCTGTCGGTCTGTGGCACCGCGTCGGCAAACTCGCGGCGGGAGCGGCCGCGATGATCGCGACCGCGGGCTCCTTCCTGATGCTCGTCAGTCTCTGGCCGGCCGACTCGAGGCCTTACATCGGCGGATCCACCGACAACAGCCTGCTGCAGCTTGCTTTGGGATACAACGGTATTCAGCGTGTGACGGGCGGGGAGGGCCCCGTCGGCGGTCCGGGCGATGGCGGCCCCGGGGGCGGACCGGGCGGTGGCGCGAACCTGTTCTTCGGGGGCGATCCGGGCCTCACCCGGTTGTTCGGCGCGTCGATGGGGACTGAGGCCTCCTGGTTGCTGCCTGCGGCGGTGATCGGGCTGGTAGCCGGGCTCTGGTTCACCCGCCGCACCGCACGCACCGCGTTTGTGCGGGCCGGCCTGTTGTTGTGGGGCGGCTGGCTCGTCGTCACCGGAGCCGTCTTCAGCTTCATGGACGGCATCATCCACCCCTACTACACCGTGGCCCTGGCGCCGGCGGTCGCGGCGCTGGTCAGCATCTGCACCGCCGAACTGTGGCGCGGCAGACGCTTCCGGGGACCGCGGCTGACACTGGCTGCGATGTCTGCCTCGACCGGGGTCTGGGCGTTCATCCTGCTCGACCGCGCACCGGACTGGTTCCCGTGGCTGCGCTGGGTGGTGTTGGTGGTCTCGGTCGTCACGGCCGCCGTGATCGCGGCCGGGGCGCACCGGCTGGGCCGGTGGGCCGTCGGGGTCGCCGCCGCGGCGCTGGTGGCCGCCGCCGCAGCACCCGCGGCGTACGCCGTCCAGACCGCGTCGCACATCAGCACCGGCCCGGGCACCATGTCCGGGCCGGCGGCGGCCCAACACGGCGGACCGGGCGGACCGGATGGACCGGGCGGGCCGCGCGGGCGGGGTGGGCCGGCACGGTCGATTGCCGACAACGCCGAATTGCAGGCGATGCTCACCGCCACCGACACCCGCTGGGCGGCCGCCGGCGTCGGATCGATGGGCACGGCCGACCTCGCGCTGCGGACCGGCGCGTCGGTGATGGCGATCGGCGGGTTCACCGGCGGCGACGACTCACCCACCCTGGAGCAGTTCCAGGGCTACGTCGCCGACGGGCAGGTGCGGTACTTCATCGCCTCGGACCGCGGCCCGGGCGGACCCGGCAGTCCGGGTGGCCCGGGCGGGGGGAGCGGCGCGTCGACGGAGATCACGGAGTGGGTCGAGCAGACGTTCACCCCGGTCGACGTCGGCGGCACCACCGTGTACGACCTGCAGTCCTGACGCTCGGAGCCCGGGGTGCGCGACTCGCCGTCGCGCACCCCGGGCTCGGGCGCCCGCACGTTGACAGTAGCTCCGACCGCGGCCATAATTCCGACTAACACCATAAATCTGGTCAGTTGTACCAACTTTACGGGGAAATATGACAGCCACTGAAGAGATCGTCCACAACGCCGGGCGTTACGAGCTCAGCCACCTGCGCGCGCTGGAGGCCGAAGCGATCCACATCATCCGAGAGGTCGCCGCCGAGTTCGAGCGGCCCGTGCTGCTGTTCTCCGGCGGCAAGGACTCGATCGTGATGCTGTATCTGGCGATCAAGGCGTTCAAGCCCGGACGGCTGCCGTTCCCGGTCATGCACGTCGACACCGGGCACAACTTCGAAGAAGTCATCGCCACCCGCGACGCCCTGGTGGCCGAACACGGCGTGCGCCTGGTCGTCGCCAGCGTCGAAGATGACATCGCCGCCGGGAGGGTCGTCGACAACGGACCGTCCCGCAACCCGCTGCAGACCGTGACGTTGTTGCGCGGCATCCGGGAGAACAAGTTCGACGCCGCGTTCGGTGGCGCCCGCCGCGACGAGGAGAAGGCCCGCGCCAAGGAGCGGGTGTTCAGCTTCCGCGACGAGTTCGGCCAGTGGGACCCGAAGAACCAACGCCCCGAGGTGTGGCACCTGTACAACGGCCGGCACCGCAAGGGTGAACACATCCGCGCCTTTCCGCTGTCGAACTGGACCGAGTTCGACATCTGGTCCTACATCGGCGCGGAGAAGATCACGCTGCCCTCGATCTACTACGCGCACAAGCGCCAGGTGTTCGAGCGCGACGGAATGCTGCTGGCGGTACACGAGTATCTGCAGCCCCGTGAGGACGAGCCGATCATCGAGAAGTCGGTGCGGTTCCGCACGGTCGGCGACGTCACCTGCACCGGCTGTGTGGAATCCGAAGCCGCCACCGTGGCGGAGGTGATCGCCGAGACCGCGGTGTCACGGCTGACCGAACGCGGAGCCACCCGTGCCGACGACCGCATCTCCGAGGCGGGGATGGAAGACCGCAAGCGCGAGGGGTATTTCTGATGAGTACGACGGAGACTCGGGCCGCCGCGGAAGCGACGCTGACCAAGCCCGCCGCCACCCTGCTGCGCATCGCGACGGCGGGATCGGTCGACGACGGCAAGTCCACGCTGATCGGCCGGCTGCTGTTCGACTCCAAGGCGGTCATGGAAGACCAGCTGGCGTCGGTCGAGCGGACCTCGCGTGAGCGCGGCCACGACTTCACCGACCTGGCGCTGGTCACCGACGGGCTGCGCGCCGAGCGCGAACAGGGCATCACCATCGACGTGGCCTACCGCTACTTCGCCACTGCCAAGCGCAAGTTCATCATCGCCGACACGCCCGGGCACATCCAGTACACCCGCAACATGGTCACCGGCACCTCGACCGCACAGCTGGCGATCGTGCTGGTCGACGCCCGCCACGGACTGCTCGAACAGTCGCGCCGGCACGCCTTCCTGGCCTCGCTGCTGGGCATCCAGCACATCGTGCTGGCGGTCAACAAGATGGACCTGATCGACTGGGACCGCGAGAAATTCGAGAAGATCCGCGACGACTTCCACGACTTCGCCGCACGGTTGGACGTCCACGACGTGACGACCATCCCGCTGTCAGCGCTCAACGGCGACAACGTCGTCAGCAAGTCCGACGCGGCGCCGTGGTACGACGGTCCGTGCCTGCTGAGCCACCTCGAGGAGGTCTACGTCGCCGGCGACCGCAACCTGGTCGACGTCCGCTTCCCGGTGCAGTATGTGATCCGTCCCCAGACCCGCGACCACCACGACCACCGCAGCTACGCCGGCAGCGTGGCCAGCGGCGTCATGCGCGTCGGCGACGAGGTCGTGGTGTTGCCCGCCGGTAAGACATCTCAGATCGCCGCGATCGAAAGTCCCGGCGGCCCGGTCGACGAAGCG
>MDTD01133004.1_pt1 | contig 23667 bp, 16 predicted proteins | sample 811221 | NCBI WGS metagenome assembly MDTD01 (sample SAMN05326646, study PRJNA326480) | marine metagenome | isolation source: seawater | place: Pacific Ocean: South West | collected 2011 | reverse complement strand
CTCCGCGTCTTGCAGGAGGGCACCTTCTACCCCGTGGGCGGCAACCGGGAAATCGACGTGGATGTTCGCTTTGTCTGCGCGACGAACCGCCCCTTCGACAAGGCGATTGAGGAAGGGCTCTTCCGGCAGGACTTGTACTATCGCATCAACGTATTGCCCCTGACCATGCCCCCGCTGCGGGACCGAAAAGGGGACATCCCCCTGCTCATCGACCACTTCCTCAAGGCGGGCGCCCCCAAGGATGACCCGCCGGAAATGTCTGCGGCGCTGCGGCTCAAAATGGAATCCTATTCCTGGCCCGGCAATGTCCGTGAGATGAAAAACGTCATCGACCGCTACCTCACCCTGGGCCGCCTCCACCTCCAGGATGTCCTGCCCCAGGCCCGGCCGGCCCACCAGGAAGACGAACTTCCCCGGGATACCACGGATCTTGCCCAGGCCCTGGACGCCTATGAGAGCCGGCTGATTACCGCGGCACTGCAACAATGCCGGTGGAAAAAGGGGGAAACCGCTTCGCTTTTGGGGCTTTCCATGCGGACCCTTCAGCGGAAGTTAAAAAAGCATGGGATCACATAATATCTGCGCCAATCGTATTCACCAAAGTCACACGTTTTAAAAACTCAGCATTATTGATTCCGGATCTGCCCGTGCGCACGAAACATTTGGCGCCAAACACGACACACATGACGCATAAACATCTAACAATCTGTTAATATTGATATTTAAAGCAAATTCTCAATCAAACACGACACACATGTCGCATCCCTCTTGATACGACGCCCTGCACACCACCACAACCCCACACCAACTAAACAATCCATATTTTCAAACACTTAAAAACAACAAAACTCATAAAAAACCAACTGGCACACTTGTTGTAATCTTCCTCCCACAAATTGAAAAAACCAGCCGGCGCCACCAGTGACTTACGGACCGCCGGTGAACTGACAAGAAAACATATTCTCAGGAGAGAACACCTATGCAGAAACGTTGCAAGAACGTAGTAATGATCATGTGCGACAGCCTCCAGTGGCATTATCTGGGGGCGTACGGGGGAAAAATCAAAACCCCGAACTTTGACCGCCTGGCCCGGGAAGGAGTGGTGCTGGACAATGTATATTCCGAAGGGCTGCCCACCATCCCGGTGCGCCGGGCGCTGTTCACCGGCCGCTACACCCTGCCTTACAGAGGCTGGTCCCCCCTGGAGTTGGACGACACCACCATCGCCGACATCCTCTGGCGCTACTCCACCTACTCTGCCCTGATCACCGACACCGCAGTAATGCACCTGCCCAAATACGGTTACCAGAGAGGCTTTGACTACGTCTACAACCTCCGGGGCCACGACGACGACAACCACTACTATGCCGAAGATCCCATTTACCACCTGAAGATGGAAGACTATCACAAACCCGCCTACCGCACCGATGAAAACGGAGAGCAGGTGGAAGAAATGTGGTCCGAGTTCTCCAAAGATGAAATGGTGGGCTACCTGGCCCAGCGGCAGTACTGGAAAACCGATGCCGACCAGAACGTGGCCCAGATCGCCAAGCAGTCCATCCGCTTTTTAGAAGAAGTTGACCGCAACAAGCCCTTCTTCCTGTGGATCGACTCCTTTGATCCCCACGAGCCCTGGGATGCCCCCTCCATCTACGACGATGACCTGAAATGCCCCTATGATCCGGATTACGAAGGCATGGAAATCTGGAACCCGGTGTCCACCTATGCGGACAACGTATACACCGACCGGGAAATGGAGCACATCCGCGCCCTGTATGCCGAAAAGGTAACCAACGTGGACAAATGGCTGGGCAAGGTCCTGGACAGGATCCGCGATCTGGGTATGGAGCGGGATACCATGGTGGTTCTCATGTCCGACCACGGTGAACCCCTGGGCAACGGTGAACACGGCCACGGCATCGTCCGTAAATGCCGTCCCTGGCCCTATGAGGAACTGGTTCATGTTCCCATGATCGTCAAGGCGGAAGGCCTTGAGGCCGGCACCCGGAAATCCGCCCTGGTACAGAACATCGACATTACCCCCACCATGATGGAGTGGATGAACATCCCCAAGGATGCCTGGGCCGACATGCAGGGCAAAAGCCTGTGGCCCCTGCTCAAGGGTGAAACCGAAAAGGTCCGTGACTTCATCATCACCGGTTTCTTCGGCCAGGCCTGGAGTATCCACACCGAAGACTGGTCCTACATCCACTGGCTGAACACCACCGCCCTGGAAAACTCTGAAGCCGGCGGCAAGACCATGTTCGAAGTTTTCGACATCCAGGAAGGCGAAGTCTCCGAAGGGGTTGACGATACCCAGACCATGTTCGACCGGATCAAAAAGCAGCAGGAGGGCCAGTGGACCTGCGTGCCGGGATCGCTTACCGAAGTTCCGGCCGAAGACGGCCTATTCAACCGGGCTGACGATCCGTTCCAGCTAAACAACCTTGCAGCGGAAAACCCGGAAAAAGCCAGGGAGCTCTACGACAAGCTCCGTGAGTTCATGCTCGAGTTAAAAGCAGAATCCATCTACCCCGACATGGATTAACAAAAAGACATTTTGGAAGGCTCCCCGCCGCCTGTGGCAGGGGGCCTTTTGAAACGGAGAAAACATGATCAAAGAAATAACAGACGCGGAATTCGAATCCGCCAAAGCCAGCGGCCTGAACATCCTCCTGTTCTACAAGGAGAAATGCCCGTACTGCAACGCCATGAAGAAGATCCTCACCAAGTTCTCCGGCATGCCGGCGGCACAGGGCAAGGATATCAGCTACTTCCAGCTTAACCGGGAGGACTGTCCCAAGACGGTTGAACGCCTTGAGGTGGGCCGGATTCCCTCCCTGTTCATTTTCAGGGACGGCGAGGAAATTGCCCGGAAGAGCGGGGATGTCACCTACCGCCAGCTTGAGAAGATGATCGCTTAAGGCCCAAAAAAGAGACAAACCCATGAAAAAAACCCACGACATCATCATCCTGGGCGGCGGCATCGCCGGTATGACCGCAGCCATATACGCCGCCCGGGCCAACCTTTCCGCCGTCATCCTTGAAAAAAGCGTCTGCGGCGGCCTGGTGAACACCACCTACTGCCTGGAAAATTTCCCCTCCCAGCCCGGCATCGGGGGAATGGATCTCATGGAAAAGGTCAGGGAGCAGGTAACGGAAATGGGCGTGGAGATCCGTGAGGTCATCGAGGTGGACCGCGTGGATCTGTCATCCCCTGTAAAAACCGTGGAAACCGACGAGGGGACGCTTGCGGCCCCGGTGGTCATCCTGGCCACAGGCCGGCGGCCCCGGGAACTGCCCATTGAAACAGACTGCGAATCCATCCATTACTGCGCCATCTGCGACGGCTCAGGCTACAAGGGCAAGCGCGTGATCGTGGTGGGCGGCGGCAACTCAGGCATCGAAGAGTCAGACTATCTTCTCTCCCTGGGTGTGGCCCACATCACCGTGGTGGAGCAGATGGAGCGCCTCATGGCCTCCAGCAAGGCCCAGGAAGAACTCAAACGCCACGGGGGCAAGGTGGATATTTTCACATCCACCGTCATCCGACGCCTTGAAGAGGAAAACGACCGGCTCACGGCGGTTGTGCTGGAAAACACAGAAACAGGAGAAACCACCCGCCTGGCCGCGGACGGCATTTTTGTTTACATGGGGCATGAAACCCAGGTAGAATTGTTCAATGATGTTGTTCCGCTCAATGCCCACGGGTACGTCACCGCCGGGGAAGACATGGCCGCAGGACCGGCAGGCGTCTTTGCCGCAGGTGACATTGTAAACAAGAGATACTACCAGATTACCACCGCCATGAGCGATGCCACCATCGCCGCCCTGAGCGCCGCCGAATACATCCGGCAGCTGGCGGACTGACATCAACCCATTTATCCCCCCAACGAAGAGGTACCCCCCATGCAGGAAACAATAAGTGAAGCAACACCTAAGAATTATTCGGATACATCAGGAAACCGCCTGACCCGGTTTTTAGGCAACTACGATCCCACCATCTTTTTCGTCACCGCGGCCGTCACCCTTTTTGCCGTGGTTTACGGCCTGGTATCCCCCAAAGGGTTTGATGCGGGGCTGTCTGCGGTACAGTCCTGGATCACTTCCAAATTCTCCTGGTTTTTCATCCTTTCCGTTGCCATTTACCTGGGCATCATCATTGTCATTGCCTTTTCCAAATACGGCAATATGAAGCTTGGCAAGGAAACGGACAAGCCCGAATTCAGCTACATCGCATGGATCGCCATGCTCTTTTCCTGCGGGGTGGGCGTGGGCTACGCCTTCTGGGCCGTGGGGGAACCCATCATGCATTACTTTAACACCCCTTATCTTGCCGAATCCGCCACCCCGGCCGCCCGTCCCATCGCCATCCAGATCGGGATCATGCACTGGGGGATTCACGCCTGGGGTATCTTTGCCCTGGTGGGACTTGCCATTGCGTTCCCCGCCTACAGGCTGGGCAAACCCATGAACGTATCCATCTCCCTATACGGCCTGTTCGGGGACAAGATCACCGGCAGTCCCCTGGGACGCGTCATTGAAATCCTGGCCGCCTTTGCCACCATCGCAGGGGTCAGTACGGCTTTGGGACTTGGCATCATCTCCACCAACGCAGGGATTGAGCATATTTTCGGCAGTCCCTTAAGCACCACCGGCCAGCTGATCTTCATGGCCATCCTCATCGGCCTGTATATCCTCTCCGCCGTATCCGGCATTGAGAAAGGCATCAAGAACCTGTCCACCATCAACATTGCCATTGCATTCCTCTGGGGTGCCTTCATTCTCTTCTCCGGTCCCACCCGGGAACTGCTCGGCCTGATGGTGCAGACCGCAGGCTCTTATATCAACAATTTTGTATTCGCGACGTTCTGGACCGATGCCAACGGCACCAAGGGCCAGTGGATCGAATGGTGGACCGTGTTCTACTGGATCTGGTGGATCTCCTGGGGCCCCTTCTGCGGCGGTTTCGTTGCCCGGATCTCCAAGGGCAGAACCATCCGTGAATTCATCATCGGCGTCTGCCTGGTACCGACACTTGTGGCCATTGTCTGGTTCTCCATTGTCGGCGGCGGCGCCCAGGCGGCGCAGATTGCCGGCACTGCGGACATTGCCGCAGCACTCAAAGCCGACATGGGCTCCGGCATCTACGTATTGCTGTCCACCTACCCCATGGGGTCGCTGATGGGCATCGTGGTCTTTTTGAACCTGATCATCTTTCTGGTGACCTCTGCGGACTCGGCCAGCTTTTTTGTGGCCATGCAGATGTCCGGCGGACAGACCGAACCCAACACTCCCATGAAGCTGATCTGGGGCATTTTCATCGGTTCCCTGGCCCTGGTACTCCTGGCCTCGGGCGGACTTGCCGCCCTGCAGAAGGCTTCGATCATCGCCGGTGCCCCCTTTGCCATCGTCACCTTCATGATGGCGGCCTCCCTGTTCAAGATGCTTCGGGCAGCCTACAACACCCCAACCCCATAACCCAAAACGAAAATAATGCGCCAAAGAATATCATGAATACCACAAGCACGGAAAAACAACGGTTCGGAAATCCGGAACTGTACGAACAGATCCAGCAGGACGCCTGCATGCTGATTGAATCCTACGGGTTTGCAGTATCCCCTAAAACCGCTGAAAAACTCATCGGCGGGATGGCAGCGGACCAGGCGGCCCGGATCACCTACAGCGAAGATATGGGACGGATTTACATCTCCCAGGACGTGATCGAAGACTGCCTGGACGGGGTGCACCGGGGCGCGGACTTCTGGCCCAGGGGATTCGGCACCGGGGGCATGGCCGCCTATATCGTGGACGACAGCGGCCCCAGATCCGCCACCAACGCGGATATGGCCCAACTATCGGACGTCTTCGGAGATACCCGCTGCCTGACCAACCTCCAGTCCTCCTTTAATATCTGCAACAGCATACGAAGAAAGGACATGGAAGGCAGACAACGGGTGGAGTGCCGTGCCGTGGATGATATGATCACCGGGGCCAGGGGAAAGCTGATCATGCCGACCCTGCTAACGGAACCGGCCTATGACCGCCTTGCGGCCTATCAGGAACAGGGGCACAGGGTCGGTGCCGCTTTGAGCATTATTTCCACCTATATGACCGTCAGTGATGAAATGGCAGACCCCTTTTTAAACACCGTTACAAGGGGCCTGCCATACATCATGAACACCATGCCCATCGGCGGGCTGACAGGCCCCTACAGCATGAGCAGCCTGGCTTGCCTGGCCCAGGCAGAAGGGCTGTTCGGCCTGGTGCTGGGCCAGTTGATCCATCCCGGCATCAAGGCCATCAATGCGGCCATGCCCACCATTGCGGATATGAGTAAAAAAGATATGCCCATGATGTTCGGCACCATTGCCAACACCATGCTCAATATCCTTTTGGCCGAGGTGAACATGCATTTCGGCATCCCCTCGTGCCAAAGCGCCTGCAGCCATCATCGTGACACCCTGGACCAGGAAGCCGAAAAAAGATGTGCTAAGATCTACACCATTGTGAACCGGTACGACTGGTTCATCCTGCGCCACATGTTCGGGTTTTCCTCCCAGCTCAATGACTTTTCCATTGAAAATATGAAACGGCAGCTGGCCCTTTACGATGAGGTTTGCAAAACCCCTGCAGACATCACCCTGCCCGCTCCGGCAGAATATGACCCCGAAGGGCTGAACGCGATTTTCGAAGGACTTGAACGAAGGGATTTCAGGGGGCTTGACCATACCCTGACCCACATCGGCAAATCCTTTACCCAGTAAAGACGGACGAAAGAATCCGTCAGCATCCATACACGTAAATCAAGGAAAGAAACCATGCCATTAAACAATGCCCTGGAAGTGATTTCCAGAGACATGTTCGATAAGATCCACGAGGCCTCCCTTAAAAATCTTAAGGAAACCGGTATCCAGTTCCACAGCCAGGCGGCCATCGACCTGTTCAAACAGGGCGGCGCCAGGGTTGAGGGACAGACCGTATTTATCACCGAGAAAATGGTGGCGGATGCCCTGGCCACCTGCCCCAGCACCTTTGAATGGACCGCCAGGAATCCGGAACATTCGGTCACCGTGGGCGAGGGCTTCCTGGTCCAGCCCAACGTGGGGCCGGTATTCATCCAGGACCTGGACCATGGGCGGCGCAAGGCCACCATGGAAGACTACGTCAACGTGATCAAAATCTGCCAGGCCGGGCAATACGTTCACCTGAACGGCACCATCCCGGTGGACCCCAGTGATGTGGATTCACAGACCAAACACCTGCACATGATGGCGGCCGTGCTCAAGCATACGGACAAACCCATCATCGGCTTCTGCTTTGAAGGAGAAAAAGTCCGGCAGAACCTGGACATGGTGGACACGGCCTTCGGCGGAAACGGTTTCCTGGAAGACCACCACTGCCTGGGGGTCCTGGTCAACCCGCTGACCCCCTTAGGTTTTGCCTCTGAAACCTGCGAAACCATCATGGAATATGCCAAACGGAACCAGATCACCCTGCTGGCCCCCTGCATCATGGCAGGCATCTCAGGCCCCATCAGCTTCCTTGGCACGGCGGTTCTCCAGAACACCGAACTGCTTGCCGGCATCGTGCTCACCCAGCTGACCCGGCCCGGCGCCCCCGTGGTCTATGCAACAGCCTCCACCACCGGCCATATGCAGACCGGCAGCTTTGCCGCAGGCACCCCGGAAGCCATGCTCATCAACACCCCCAACATCCAGATGGGCAACGAATACTACAAGCTTCCCACACGGACCATGTGCGGGATCACCCATGCCAAGGCCATTGACTGCCAGGCCGGCTATGAAACCATGATGAGCCTGCTCATGGGGGTCTTAAGCGGTGCCAACATCGGCGTACAATGCCTGGGCACCCTGGATGCCCTCATGACCCTGTCCTATGAGAAGATGATCATCGACCAGGAGATCATTTCCAGAGCCCTGCGCATCAAACAGGGCATCTCCGCCACGGCCGAGGACCTGGCCGTGGAGACGATACAAGCCGTAGGACACGGCGGCACCTACCTGACCCATCCCTCCACGGTCAAGGCCTGCAGAAGTATGTGGAGCCCGGAAATTTCCGACTGGAAATCCTATGACGCCTGGGAAGCCTCAGGGGCCGAAGATATCGTTGTAAAGGCCAATAAAAAGGTCAAGGACATCCTGGCCCAGGCACCGGAAAGCCTCCTGGACCCCGCCGTCGAAGAGGCCGTCACAGCCGTATTCACGGCAACACAGCGGTAACCGTGGCCCACACCGTACGGGTCCTTGATATTGACGCGGGGCGGTTGATGATCCTGGAGAACAGGGTTAAAACCGCCCTGAGAAAAGCCCGGGTCAAGGCCCGCATATCAATGGTGTCCGACAACCTTGCCATCACCCGCCAGGGACTTTTGGACGCCGTTCCCGTACTCGAAGTCAACGGCGTCATCGTCAGCCGCGACACCCCGTTGACCCTTGACGGCCTTGTGGCCTGTTTCAAGGCATTGAACCCAGAATAAGGATGCCGGCATCTCCGCCGGCATCAAAAAGAGGCTATGTGCTGGATTCCGGAACGTATCCGACCCGTTAACACAATCCCATCAGCCCCCGGATCTTCCGGTTCCAGCCATCCTCGAAACTGCCTTTCCCGCCGATTTCCCACAGTCTTATCGGCGGGAAGAGTTAAATTCCGTTCCTTTCCATACCGACCACCGATTGGCTTTCTTTTTGCATTACTTTCACGTAACCTGAATGCAACCATTACGAATTGAAAGGTAAGCTAAATGACACCGTTCTCCCTGCTCATAAAACCGGTTTCAGCGGACTGCAACCTTTCCTGTGACTATTGTTTTTACCTGCCCACAGCGAAACACTACCCCAAAGAAACCACCCACAGGATGGCGGATGCGGTGTTGGAACAGGTGATCAAAACCTATATGGAGACCTCTCAATCGGTATATACCATTTGCTGGCAGGGGGGCGAGCCCACCCTGGCCGGCTTGGATTTCTTCGAAAAAGCCGTGGCCTTCCAGAAAAAATACGGACGGCCCGGGGCAAGGGTCAGCAACGCCATTCAGACCAATGCCACCCGTATTTCCGACGACATGGCCAAATTTTTCAGGGCCTACCGCTTTCTTGTGGGGTGCAGCCTGGACGGCCCTGCACACATCCACGACAGGTACCGCAGGACCTGCGGCGGGAAAAAGACCTATAAAAAAGTCATAAAGGGAATCGACACCCTCCGGCGGCACCATGTGGATGTCAATATCCTGACCCTGGTGAGTCAGGCCAATAAAACCTGTGCCGGGGAGATATACACCTTTTTGAAAAAAAAAGGGTTTCACTACCAGCAGTACATCCCCTGCGTGGAATACGATACAATAAAAGAAAGGCCCGCCCCCTACGCCATATCCGGGAAGGAGTGGGGCATTTTTCTAAGCGACCTGTTCGACGCCTGGTACCCCGGGGATACGACAACGGTTTCCATCCGGAATTTTGAAACCGTACTGTCAAAGAAGGTGGACGGAACGGACAGCGTCTGCATCACCGGCAGCAACTGCCAAAGGTATTTTGTGGTGGAACACAACGGGGACATATATCCCTGTGATTTTTTTGTGACACCGGAGTTCAAACTTGGAAATATCATGGACGAGGGCTGGAAAACCTTGCAGGAGTCCCAGGCCTTCCGGGATTTCGGCTGTCAGAAATCAGATCTGAACACCAATTGCAGGTCCTGTGATCATCTGCCCCTTTGCGGGGGGGACTGCCTGAAAAACCGGATGTACCTGAACAACCCGGCCTCGAATTTGAGCCACCTTTGTCCTGGCATCCGAAATTTTTTCGATCATACCGGCAACGGTTTCGACCGGCTGGAACAGCAGATACGGCAGCGGCGCGGACAATGATCCCCCAAACATCAAACCGCCAAAAAAGAGAATTAACCCGCCGGTATCATTTATGGAATTGTATGTTATCAACGTCATGTGGTAGAATCCCGGCCCAATGAAAAACAAAGCCTTCCCACATAGTGTCGAAGAACGGGCCGCCCGGCTTGAAAAAGAAGTCCATGCGCTCAAACGGGTCCGCCAGGCCCTTGAAGAGAGCGAGCGCAGGCTTGCCACCCTCATGAACAACCTGCCCGGGATGGTTTACAGGTGCGCCGGAGACCAGCACTGGACCATTGAGTTTGCCAGCCGGGGGACCTATGAACTATTGGGATATCAGCCGGAGAAACTTGTGGGGGACCCCATCTATACATTCCGGGAACTGGTGCATCCCGAAGACCGTCCCAATAATCTTGAAAGCATACAGGTCGCCCTGGATAACAGGGAATCCTACCAGTTGATTTACAGGATCAAGACCGTTTCCGGAGACGACAAGTGGAAATGGGTGTGGGACCGGGGGGAAGGTATTTTCTCGGACACCGGCGAACTTCTGGCTCTGGAAGGATTCATCACCGATATCAGCAGCCACAAGCTGCAGGAAATGGCGCTTCGCGAGGAAAACAACCTGCTTCGGTCCTCCATGAAGGAACGTTACAAGTTCGGCGACATTATCGGGAAAAGTGACGGGATGCAGCGGGTTTACGATACCATACTCAAATCCGCAGCCGGCAACGCCAACGTCATCTTGTACGGGGAATCGGGAACGGGGAAGGAACTTGCCGCCCGGGCCATCCACCGGTTCAGCAGCAGAAAGGATAAGGCCTTTGTCCCGGTCAACTGCGGCGCCATCCCCGAACCCCTCATGGAAAGCGAATTTTTCGGCCACAAAAAGGGCAGTTTCTCAGGGGCCCACGCGGATAAGGAAGGCTACCTGGACCGGGCCGACGGCGGTACCCTCTTTCTGGACGAACTGGGGGAAATCAGCCTGAAAGTCCAGGTCAAACTGCTGCGGGTGCTGGACGGGGTGGGATATATGCCTGTGGGCGGGTGTACCCCAAAAAATTCGGATTTCAGACTGATCGCCGCCACCAACCGGGATGTCCGGGAAATGATCAGACAGGGAAAAATGCGGGAGGACTTTTACTACCGGGTCCACATCATCCCCATCCGGATCCCTCCGTTACGGGAACGCAAAGAAGATATTCCGCTGCTGGTGGATCATTTCATGACGGAAACCCAGCCCGGCGGGGATAAGCCATCCATGCCCACCAATCTGCGGATGGCCCTGGAAAGCTATGACTGGCCCGGCAATATCAGGGAATTGCGCAATACCATAGAACGGTATATGACCCTGGGGGAAACCGAACTTCTGGAAAAATACTGCCGCAGCCAGGCCGATCCCGTGGATGCCTGCAAGGATATTCTTGATCAGCGTTCAAACAATTTAAAAAAAGCGGTTGAAACTTTTGAGAAACGCTTTATTGTTACCGTTCTGGACCAGTGCCGCTGGCAAAAAGGAAAGAGTGCCTCCACCATGGGAATTACCCCAAGGACCCTCCAGAGAAAACTCAAGCGGTACAAGATTCAATAAGACATACTCTCCGACAGTTTATTCCTGAATACGGACATTTTCGTCGCATCACCTGATAACTGCGTTCCCAGCGTCTTTTGACGAAAATCGCCTGGAATTTGCGACTTTTTTGTCGCATCTTTATATCCGATCCCCAAGGCCACAAGGATCATTGGAAATCACCTTAAAAATATCCGGGGGCCCTTACCCGCCGGGTGAACCCGATTCATTTAATTAATTTCTTAAGAAGATGGCATATTTCTTGGAATCTCTAATTGGGAAATTCCGGTTTTCACATCTTTTTCAGACGTTGCATTGTAAGAGCCGGCTGTACAAGAACACAAATCTTAAACCCGAATCCAACGGAGGAAAGTGAATGAGTCAAAAGCAGCCCAACATCCTGTTTATCATGTTCGATCAGATGACCGCCAAGGCCCTGCCTTGTTACGGGCACCCCGTGGTCAAAGCCCCCAATATTTCCAGACTGGCCGAAGAGGGGGTTGTTTTTGAAAATGCATACTGTAACAGCCCCCTTTGCGCCCCCTCCCGGTTTTCCATGATGTCGGGCCAGCTGCCCTCCCGCATCGGGGCCTACGACAATGCGGCGCTGTTCCCCGAGGATATCCCCACCATTGCCCATTACCTGAGAGATGAAGGCTACTACACCTGCCTGAGCGGCAAGATGCACTTTGTGGGGGCGGACCAGCGGCATGGGTTCGAAGACCGCCTCACCACCGATATCTATCCCGGGGACTACGGCTGGACCCCGGACTGGGATAATTTCGAGCGGCGGCCCACATGGTACCACAACATGCTGAGCGTGGTGCAGTCCGGCCAGTGCGTCACCAGCAACCAGATCGACTTTGACGAGGAGGTGGCTTTTCATTCAATCCGGAAACTCAACAAGCTTGCCAGAAGCGATGACGACCGCCCCTTTTTCCTGCTCAGTTCCTTTACCCATCCCCATGACCCCTTTGCCATCACCAAAGAATTCTGGGACCTGTATTCGGATGACGAAATCGACATGCCTGCCGTTCCACAGCTCCCCTTTGAAGAACTGGACCCCCATTGCCAGCGCATCCACCACGTCTGCGCCATGGGGGAATACGAGCAGACCCCGGAGCGGATCAGGGATTCACGCCACGCCTATTACAGCGAAATCAGTTATGTGGACGCCAAGGTGGGCCAACTCATGGACGCCCTTGAAAAAAGCGGGCTCAAGGACGACACCATTGTGGTGATCACCTCGGATCACGGGGAAATGCTGGGAGAACGGGGCATGTGGTTCAAGATGTCCCACTTTGAATGGGCGTCCCGGGTCCCCATGATCATTCATGCACCGGCCCGGTTTGCCCCAAGACGGGTATCCCAGCCGGTCTCCCTGGTGGATCTTCTGCCCACCCTTACCGATATCGCGACAGGAGAAAAAGACCCGGTATTCAGCGACGCCGTGGACGGCAACAGCCTCTTGTCCCTGCTTACAGGCGGCAAAGAGGATGAGGATGCCACCGTCCAGGCAGAGATTCTCTGCGAGGGTGCCGTATCCCCTGTGGTGATGCTCCGCAAAGGGCCCTACAAGTACATTTACTGTGACAGGGACCCGGAACAGCTCTACCACCTTGAAGAAGACCCCCATGAAGTCATGAACCTGGCCGGCCTGCCCGACTTTGAGCAGGTGTGCGCCCGGTTCAGGTCAGAGGCGGCCCAAAAGTGGGACACGGTTGCCCTGAGGAAAAAGGTGGTGTCAAGCCAATGCCGCCGCAGGATGGTGGACCGCTCCATGCGCAAAGGCAGGTTCACACCCTGGGATTTCCAGCCTTTCGAAGACGCTACGGAAAAATACATGCGCAGCCACCTGGACCTGAACGTCCTGGAACGCAAGGCCAGATTCCCGTCCCCTGACATACCGGAACCGGACGGACCTTTGGGAAAAAGGCAGGAAGGATAAGCCCCGCTCAAACCATCACGGCCGGGTCCAAATGATCCGGCCGCTACAAACTTATTTTAAGGAGGAAAAATGGCGTCTCAGGAACGGGTGTTAACGGCAAGGGAAACGGATTTCAACACAATGGCAAACACGTCGAAAGGAGTGCTCAAAAAGTACCTTGGCGAGATGGATCCGATGTTATTCTGGGTCACCGCCGGGTTTACGGTGGTTGTCCTGATCTGGGGCATTGTGGCACCGGAACAGTTTGACGGCATGCTCAGCGCCATCCAGAAATGGGTGACCTCGTTTAGTTGGTTTTTCCTGTTGTCTGTTGCCATTTACCTTGTTTTCGCAGCCATTCTGGCATTTGGAAAGTACGGGGATCTCAAACTGGGGAAACCGGACGACAAACCGGAGTTTAACTATATTTCATGGATCGCCATGCTGTTCAGCTGCGGGGTGGGCGTCGGCTACGCCTTCTGGGCCGTGGGCGAACCCATCATGCATTATATGAACACCCCTTATATGGCGCAGTCCCAGACCCCGGAGGCCATGCCCATCGCTATCCAGATCGGGGTCATGCACTGGGGGCTTCACGCCTGGGCGATATTTGCCATCGTCGGCCTTGCCATCGCCTTCCCGGCATACCGCCTAGGAAAACCCATGAACGTCTCCATTTCACTATACGGTCTTTTCGGCGACAAGGCCGTGGACAGTCCCCTGGGCAAACTCGTGGAATTTTTGGCGGCCTTTGCCACCATTGCCGGTGTCAGTACGGCCCTGGGGCTGGGTATCATCAGTTGTAATGCCGGGATCAAACACGTGTTCGGCACAGGTCTTTCAACCCCGGGCATGATTGGCTTCATGTTGTTTCTGATCGTCTGTTATATCATCTCCGCCGTATCCGGCATCAAAAGAGGGATCAAAAACCTGAGCAACATCAATATCGGCATCGCCTTTTGCTGGGGATTGTTCATCCTGTTTTCCGGCCCCACCAACGATCTTTTAAATCTCATGGTCCATACCACAGGCTCCTATATCAACAACTTCGTGACGGCCACCTTCTGGACGGATTTCCACAACAAGGGCCCCTGGCTGGGCTGGTGGACGGTCTTCTACTGGATCTGGTGGATTTCCTGGGGACCCTTTTGCGGCGGTTTTGTGGCAAGGATCTCCAAGGGGCGAACCATCAGGGAATTCATGATCGGCGTCACTCTGGTGCCCACCCTGGTGGCCCTGGTCTGGTTCAGCATTGTGGGCGGCGCATCACAATACGCTGAAATCGGCGGCACCGCGGCCCTGTCCGAAGCCCTGAAGGCGGACATGGGCTCAGGCATCTATGTGCTGCTGTCCAGCTACACATTCGGAGACATCGTCGGATATATCGTTTTTCTCAACCTGTTGATATTTTTGATCACCTCCGCGGATTCCGCTTCCTTTTTCGTGGCCATGCAGATGTCCAAAGGATCCACGGAGCCCACCACGGGCATGAAGCTGATCTGGGGATTTTTCATCGGCTCCCTGGCCCTGGTGCTCATTGCCAGCGGCGGCCTTCAGGCCCTTCAAAAGGCCTCGATTATCGCAGGCGCCCCCTTTGCCATCGTGATTTTCCTCATGATCGCCTCCCTGTTCAAAATGCTGAAAACCACAACCCAATAGCCCATCACTTGCAGCCTTCCCGCCAATCCGGCGGGAAGGCATTTAAAGCCCTTCCCCTGACTTAGGATCATTAAATTTCTTGTACCACAGGGTTAAATATGTCATGAAGAAACTTTTCAACCCCATTGCCTATGGAGGCCACCTACATGACAGCACACTGGCAGCAGACGGTTCATGCCCTTTGGGGCATCGAGGGAGAACTCACAAGACTTGACGGCGAGTATGATCTGAACTTCAGAATCGGTTCAACCCATATCCTCAAAGTGATGCGGGAGGACTGCAACCCGGAACTTGTGGCACTGCAATGCCAGGCGTTGACCCATCTTTCCGGCCACCCGCTGCCCAAGGTGGTCCCCTCCAAATCCGACCGGCTCTTTGAAACCGTCAAGGATGACAAAGGTGCCGACAGAATTCTCTGGGTAATTGAAAATATAAACGGTAAAACCTGGGCCCAATTTACACCCAAACCCCCCGCGCTTATCCATGAACTTGGGAAAACGCTTGGTGCCGTGGATCAAGCCCTTAAAGGATTTGAGCACCCCGGTCTCAACCGCGAGTTCAAATGGCACCTGCCCTCCGGCGGCTGGATCGCCGATCATCTGAATATCATCACCGATGAAAAACGGAACACCATCCTCCGGCAGATCCTGCATGAGTTTTCAGCCATCAAGGCGGATCTTGGCTCCCTGCCGGTTCAGGCCATCCACAACGATGTCAACGATTACAACATCCTGGTCACCGGCAGCCTCACATCCCCGCCTGCCGTGGCAGGCCTCATTGATCTTGGGGATATGTGCGCCTCCCCCGTTGTCTGTGATCTGGCCATTGCCGCAGCCTATGTGATCCTGGATCATCCCGCACCGGAAACGGCACTGGAAAACCTGGTCAAAGGATTTCACAGCACCTGTCCGCTGTCGGCCAAAGAAATAGACATGATCTGGCCCCTGCTGCGCCTGCGTCTGGCCGTATCAGTGGTGAACTCCACCATGATGGCCAAAGAAAACCCCGATGACCCCTATGTACTGATTTCCCAGGGGCCGGCCTGGGCTTTCCTTGAATCAGACCCGGCAGATCCCAACCAAGTCAACCCGGACCTGATTTCAACCCGGCTGCGGGCAGCCTGCGGCATTGGCGTGACGGACACCCACGACTCAGTGACGGCATGGCAGCAAAAAAACTGCGGCACATTTGCCCATGTGCTGGGACAACCGCTGGATGAACTGCACAGGGTATGCATTTCCGTTGCCGACAGCACCCTGCCCCGTGATCCTTTTAACATCACCGATGAAGAGGCTGCCGCCCTTGTTGAAGACAGAAGCGGATACCATCTGGGATACTATGCAGAACCGCGACTGATCTATACGGACCAGGCCTTTTACAAAGGCCCCTTTAAAGCCAGCAGCCGCCGGACGGTCCACATCGGGGTTGATATTTTCGTCCCGGCCGGCACCCAGGTCCATGCCCCCGCAGAAGCCACAGTGGCGGCGGTTGAAAACCGGGCGCACCATCTGGATTACGGCGGCCTTATCATCCTCCGCCACGAAACCCCGGACGGGGCACAATTTTTCACCCTCTACGGTCATCTCAATCCGGCATCCATCGCATCACTGTCGGTGGGTCAGCCCCTTGAAAAGGGCCAGGCCTTTGCCGCTCTCGGCGAACCGACCCATAACGGCGGGTGGGCGCCCCACCTGCACTTCCAGACAAGCCCGTTCAATACGGATCCCAACTGGCCCGGCGCCGTGGACCCGGACGAACTTGAGTTCTGGTCAAAAATTTACCCGAACCCGGCGGCGCTCCTGAACCTTGCCGATGAAACCCTTACCTACCGGCCCCCGTCCAAGCCAGAGGTGTTGGCAGAAAGGAAAGCCCGGTTCGGCGACAACCTGAAACTGACCTACACCGATCCCGTCATGTTCCTGCGGGGCTGGAAAACCCACCTGTTTGACGAATGGGGAAGACCCTACCTGGACAGCTACAACAATGTGCCCCACGTGGGGCATGCCCATCCGCGCATCCAGGCGGTGGCGGCGGACCAACTCAAGCGGATGAACAGCAATACCCGCTATCTTCATCCCGCCCAGATCGCCTTTGCCGAAAAAATTACCTCCACCATGCCGGAACCGCTGTCCGTCTGTTTCTTCCTCAACTCCGGTTCCGAAGCCAACGAACTGACCCTGCGCCTTGCCCGGGCCCATTCCGGTGGAAAAGACATGATCACCCCGGATCACGGGTATCACGGCAACACCACGGGCTGCATTGATATTTCCGCCTATAAGTTCAACGCCAAGGGCGGTGTGGGGCCATCCGACTGGGTCCACCTGGTCGAAGTGGCAGACGACTACCGCGGAAGCTTCAGGCGGGGGGAACCCGATATTGCGCAAAAATATGCCGACCTGGTGGATGACGCCATTGATGCCATTCACACCCGCGGCGGTAAACTTGCCGGTTTCATTGCCGAAACCTTCCCCAGTGTCGGCGGCCAGATCATTCCCCCCAAGGGATATTTGCCCGCAGTGTATGAAAAAATCCGGAAAGCCGGCGGCGTCTGCATTGCCGACGAGGTGCAGACGGGGTTAGGGCGGCTCGGCGACTATTTTTTCGGATTTGAACAGCAGGGGGCGGTTCCCGATATCGTCGTCCTGGGCAAACCCATCGGCAACGGCCATCCCCTGGGGGTTGTGGTCACCACAAGGGAGATTGCCGACAGCTTTGCCAAAGGCCCGGAATTCTTTTCCACCTTCGGCGGCTCCACCCTCTCCTGCCGGACAGGCCTTGAAGTGCTGACCATTGTGGAAGATGAAGGCCTGCAGAACAACGCCAAACTGATGGGGGATAAACTTCAGGCAGGACTGCGAAAATTTCAGGAAAAATATGAGATTGTCGGGGATGTCCGGGGGTACGGCCTTTTTATCGGCCTTGATCTCGTCGTGAGCAAAGAAACCCGGGAACCGGGCACCCAGCTTGCCGATTACGTGAAAAACCGGATGCGGGAACATCGTATTCTGATGGGAAGTGAAGGCCCCTATGACAATATCCTGAAGATACGGCCGCCCATGACCGTTGACGCCGATGATATTGATTTCATTCTCCAGGTGATGGACAAGGTGCTGGATGAGGCCCAGTCCCTCATGTGATCCATAGAAACCTTAGGGCCGGCACCGGCATTGCCGGCCGGCCCCAGAGGCCAGACAGCTGCGGTCAGGTCACCACCACGAAATTGCGCGGCTGTTTGGCCCGGTACAGGGCCTCGTCCGCTTTCAGGCCCCTGCACTGGCGTTTGAACAATTGTGTATCAATTTTACCTTGGGATTATTCGATCCCGCCCATGCAGAGGTATTTCACTTCAAGGTAATCGTCCAGGCCATACTTGGACCCTTCCCGCCCGTTGCCGGATTCCTTGATGCCGCCGAAGGGGGCGGTTTCATTGGAAATGATTCCCTCGTTGATACCGACAATGCCGTATTCCAGCTCTTCGGCCACCCGCCAGACCCGGCCGATATCCCGTGCGTAGAAATAACCGGCCAGACCGAACTCGGTGTCGTTGGCCATTTTGATGGCCTCTTCCTCGGTATCGAATTTGAACACGGGCGCCACCGGCCCGAAGATCTCCTCCCGGAATACCCGCATTTTGGGGGTCACCCGGGTAAGGATGGTGGGTTCATAAAATCTGGGGCCCATCTCGGATGGTGCGCCGCCCAGGGCCACCTCTGCCCCCTTGGCAACGGCATCCCTAACAAAGCCGTCGATATCCGCCAGGGCATCTGCGGTAATCAGGGGACCGACGGCCACCCCCTCCTCCGTGCCCGGCCCCATCTTCATGGCCTTCACGGCGTTGGTCAGCTTTTCCACAAAGACATCGTAGACCCCGGACTGGACCAGGAGACGGTTGGTGCAAACGCAGGTCTGGCCGGCGTTTCTATACTTGGAAATCACCGCCCCGGCCACAGCCGCATCCAGGTCGGCGTCGTCAAACACAATGAACGGGGCATTCCCCCCCAGTTCCATGGAGGTTTTCTTAACCGTATCGGCACAGGCTTTGATCAGGGTTTTCCCCACCTGGGTAGATCCGGTGAATGTCAGTTTACGGACCAGGGGACTGGATGTCAGGGTGTCGCCGATGGGGCGGGTGTCGCCTGCCACCACATTGATGACACCGGCAGGAATCCCGGCCTGGTCCGCCAGTTCCGCCAGGGCCAGGGCCGACAACGGGGTATACCCGGCCGGTTTGCAGACCACGGTACACCCTGCGGCCAGGGCCGGTGCGATCTTGCGGGTGAGCATGGCGTTGGGAAAGTTCCACGGGGTGATGCAGGCCACCACCCCCACCGGCTGTTTGATGCACACCAGGCGTTTGTCATTGGAGGGCTGGGGAATGGTATCCCCGTATATCCGCCTGGCCTCTTCCGCAAACCAGCGGATATATCCGGCACCATACCGGATCTCGCCGGTGGCTTCGGCCAGGGGTTTGCCCTGTTCCGTTGTGAGAAGAAGGGCCAGATCATCCAGGTTGGCCATCACCAGGTCATACCATTTGTAAAGCAGATCGGCCCGCTGAACTGCGGGCAGCTTCCGCCAGGAATCAAAGGCTGCGCGGGCCGCCTCAACAGCCCGTTGGGTTTCATTCGCCCCGCATCGTGCCACCCTGGCAATGATCTTGCCGGTGGCCGGATTATCCACATCAAAAAAAGCCCCGGTGTCGCTGTCCACCCACTGCCCGTTGATGTAGGCCCGGGTTTTAAAAAGCCGCGTATCTTTTAATTCAACCATAGTTGTATCCTCCAATCCCCCCAATTATCTTTTCCGGGCGCCTCCCGAATTTATCCTCATTATAGTCTATATCGTATCAGGCGGTGCCGAACAACAGAAAGCCGGTCAAAAGCGTTGCCCTGTTCCGGACTTTGTTTTGTAAAAGAAATGTATGAGTTACCCGCCGGCGGTTTAAACCCGGTATATGTCTGCTTACCCTTAAGCCTGAATTTTTAATTTAGGAAACACATGTGCATGAATGCTGAATACCCCCATACTGAGTCAGACTTAATTCTGAATTATCTCGGGACCTTGTCACCCGTTGACGGGGCCTTGCCTGCCAAAGCCCTTGTCCGTGAGCGGATCATGTCCCTCTTATCAGAAGACATTGCGGCCGGCCGCCTGCCCGGCCTTATCCGGAGTATGCTCCAGCTTGCCGGAGCGGACCGGTTTCTTCCGCCGCAGTACGCCAAATTCCAGAAGGTTGTGACCGAAGGTGCGGTATTTTTCATCAGCCGCCTGCCTGCGGAACGCATCTGTGAAAAGATAGCTGACCAGCTTGCCCTGCCACAGGAAGCATCTGCCGGGGAGCGGATCTGCCTTTTGGTGAAAGACATGCCCACCCTCCACAAACTCAGCCAGATTATCGGGCGCAGCCCCGGTATCGATGCCGAGTTTAAACAGTCCCTGGTGAATCTGGAAGACAATGTCTCAACCGTTACCTTCGACGATATCCATGCCGCGTTTTTAAATGAACTGCCGGAATCTGGGGACGAGTCAGGCCACTTGCAGCTCGGGGATTCAATCCTGGCCGAAGCCAGTGTCTGTGCGGTTGTGCCGGGGGTATATTCGGAAAAAGAATCACGGAGTTGGCCTGGTCGCGTATTGTCCCTGGCACGGCGGAAAAAGGCGGACAGCCCCCTGGTGTTCAAAATGGTCAAGCCGGCCATTAAGGCTAATATGGCATCGGAACTTGAACTGTGGGGACGTCTTGGGGATTTTTTGGATGACAACAAACACCGCTGGGGACTGGGGGATTTCCAGTTCAAAGGCACCATTGACCAGGTGAGCTGGCTTCTCAGAAACGAAATCGACCTGGAGCTGGAGCAGCAGAATCTGGATGCGGCAGCCGCCTACTACCAGGAAACACCGGAAGCGGCCATACCCGAAGTTCTGCCGTCGTCCACCCCGGATATGACCGTCATGAGCCGTCTTGACGGGCATAAAATTACCGATGTCCGGCATCTGTCCCGGAGAAAACGCCGCGCCCTGGCCCGGTCCGTGGCAAAACTGTGTATTTTAAATCCCATCATCGACCTGGAACAAGAGAGCCTTTTCCACGGAGATCCCCACGCCGGCAACATTGCCTATGAATTTAAAGGCGGCAAACCTAAGATCATCTTTTACGACTGGGCCATGACCGGGCGGCTGAAACGACTTGAACGTCTGGCCGTGATGATGATGATCGCAGGCCTTACCGCCAGAAATGACACCCTGATCTATTACGCCGCAGATATCATGGCCGGCGGGACCATATCAAAAAATAAGGACACCGCAAAGGCGGTGAGGAAAATCATCGGCCGGGTGCTTTCGGAAAGGGAAAGCCGGCTGTCCGGGGTACTTGGAGATGTGGAGCACCTTATCGAACAGCTCATGTACCAGGGCATTGTTTTCTCACCCGACCTGCTGGTATTTGAAAAGGCGCTGGTGACCCTGAAGGGGGTATTGGCCGATGTGGACCCAGGTTTTGACCGGGACGCCTTTATTGTCTGGTCGGCGGTACGGCGGCTGGCCGCAGATTTGGCCAGCTTCAGAATCCAGTCCATGATCTTAAAGGAGCTGTGGGCTCTTTACAAGCACAGCCTCTCCGTCTTCATGGATATCCAGCGGTCCCTGCTCAGGCTGGCCGTGGATATGGCCATTGTATACGGCCCCGGCAGAATACTGGTATAAGACGGCTTAAGCGCCCGGGTCAGGATTCTTCCCCTGCCGCCACCTTGTCCAGCAACCGGTTGATTCCCCGGACATAGTCCAGGTTCGTACACGGCTTTGACAACTGGTCGATAAAGGGGTCTTTTTGGCGCAGCGCTTTGATGGACGCCAGAAATTCCGCATTCCCCGAAATAAAAATGACCGGTGTTTGCGGATCTGTCTTCCTGATATGCCGGTACACATCCATACCGTTGATATCCCCGGGCAGCATATAGTCCAGGCTGATGACATCATAACGTTTGCGGCCGGCCATCTCCATGGCGGCCTTGCCGTTGACGGCAATATCAACCCGGTGATGGCAGGGGGCGCTGCCCAGTATTTTGGACTGGATCTCAGCGATGGCCGGTTCATCCTCCACCAGGAGGATATCCTTTTCCCTGTGAAAGGTCTCCGCCCGGATCTGTATGACTTCGCCGGCTTCCAACGCCTTTTTGATCTCCGGCAGCAGGATGCAAATGCAGGTTCCCTCGCCGACTTTGGAACGTATGGAGATCTCCCCCCGGTGCTGGTCAATATACTTTTTCACATTGGCCATGCCATAGCCGGACCCTTTAATCTCCGGTTTATAGGCCTTTAGGTGGTCCCGGCTTCCCTTGAGGGTAAATGAGGGTTCAAAAATACTGCCCAGATATTTTTCCGGGATGCCGCAGCCGTTGTCCTGGATTTCCATGCCGATCTTGCCGCCGCCGTGATAGGTCCGGATCTGGATTTCAGGCTGCGGGGACAGCCCGGTGGCATGGATTGAATTCTGGAAGATATTGACCAGGGCGTTCTCGATCATCCCCGGGTCGGCCAGAAGCTCCGGGCAATCCGCGGCATAGTCACGGACCAGCCGTATGCCTTCCAGGTCTTTTTTCAACAGGTTCAACACCAGTTCGATCTTGCGGTCAATACTGAAGTATTCCTGTTTGGGCTCCTGGTCCCTGGCAAAGACCACCAGGTTCTTGGTCAGATTGCGGCCCCGGACGGTCTGGTTAAAAATCAGTTCCAGGGCCTTTGTGGTGTCCTCATCGTCGCAGTCCATCATGGACATTTCCGCATTGCCCATGATGATGCTCAGAATATTGTTGAAATCATGGGCCATTTTCCCGGCAACCCGGCCCACCAGCGCCATTTTTTTTGTTTCCGCAGCCAGGGCGAGGGCCTCCCCCTTCTCCGCCTGGGCCCGGGTTAATTCGGTGATATCCTCGCTGACACAGATCACCTGCGAAAGGCTGCCGTCGTCATCGGTCACCGCATCAAAGGTCCCCCGGTAAAAATGTATATTTCCCCACCTGTCCCGGACTCTGTAGTTGAGATGTGTTTTGGAAACGTTGCCCCGGGAGGCCTTTTGAAAACCTTTGATCAGGGCGTTCAGGTCCTGTTCCGCCATCAAGGTGCTTCCCGGCTGCCCGATCAGGCGGGAGGCGGGATATCCCAGCCGTTTGTGGGAGGGGCTGGCCCAGAGATAAGCGCCATTGCCGTCCAGAATGGACACCAGGACATTGGTATGCCCCGTGATCAACGAAAACAATTTCTGAACGGAAAAACCGGGGGGAGTATCCCCGATGACGTGCTGAAAACGATTTTCGCTTCGCCGAAGCGCCTCGATTGCTTTTTTCTGATCGGTCAGGACCTTTATTTCGCGTCTTGCCGCATCAAGTTTTTCACTCAGGATTGCCGCCGATGCCTGTGAGGCGTTAAGGGCCGCCACCTGTTTCACTAGTTCGTCATAACTCGGTTTGTCTGCCATCTTTGATGATCTTGTCCCTTACGGTGTTAGAAAATAAACTGATATTTCGTCCGAAGGGCGTCACCTGCCTATGGTAACAGGCTCTGCAGTCTTTACTACGGGAATACCAAGATCCTTTAATATCGCAGATATCCTTTTCAATTTCAATTCAATATTGAAAGGGCCGCACCATT
>MDTD01145680.1_pt1 | contig 23676 bp, 22 predicted proteins | sample 811221 | NCBI WGS metagenome assembly MDTD01 (sample SAMN05326646, study PRJNA326480) | marine metagenome | isolation source: seawater | place: Pacific Ocean: South West | collected 2011 | reverse complement strand
TTTAAGGTCTTTTTCAAATGAGTCTGATAATTTTTTCAAAATTTTCTCATCTATTTTAATTCCTTTTTTTTCCATTCTTACCAGTACATTAACCAGCGGTATCTCTAAATTTTCATAAACATAAAAACATTTTTCAGTGATTATTCTATCTTTAAATAAGTTATAAAGTTTTAAAGTAATATCTGCATCCTCACATGCATATTGATATGCATTTTCTATTAGAACCTTATCAAAAGTAATCTCAGATTTTCCTGTTCCAACTATATCTTTATATTTTATATTATTGTGATCCAAATGGATCTTTGCCAGCAAATCGAGATTATGTCTATTTATACCAGCATCCAATGCATAAGATAAAAGCATTGTATCTTCAAAATTTTTAAGTTCTACTCCATAATTTAAAAAAATCTTTAAATCATACTTAATGTTTTGCCCAACTTTTTTTATTGTCTCATCTTCAAGGTATGGCTTAAGAACATTTATTAACTTTTTTAATTCAATTTGTTTTGTCAAATTTTTATCTTTAGTATTTTTGTGTCCTACAGGAATATAAAATGCTTCGTTCTCTTTTATTGCGATAGAAACACCAACTAACTCTGCTACTTGGGCATTAAGTGAGTTTGTTTCTGTGTCTATTGCAAAGTAACCTTGATTGTCAGCAAGGTCCAAAATTTTTTTAATTTCTTTAATTTCAAAGACTGTATGAAACCCCCCTCTATGACTAACATTCTCAATTTTACTTTTAGTGCTCTTGAATTCTTCTATTTTTTTAGGATCTTCAACAGGTGGGGATTTTCCATAAGTTTTCTCAATTCGTTTTTTTATTTTTGAAAATTCCATTTCATCAAGAAAATCAAAGAGTTTGGTTCTATCTAGAGGTTTTAAAATGAAATCCTCAATTTTTTCCTTTAATGGAACATTTTCATTTAAGGTTACAAGTTTTCTACTTATTAAAGCATTATCTTTATTGTCTAATAGTGTCTGTCTTCTTTTAGGCTGTTTAATAGTTTCAGCTTTTTTTAAAAGCTCATCCAATGATCCAAACTTATTAATCAATTCTGCTGCAGTTTTTATCCCTATGCCAGGCACTCCTGGAATATTGTCAACAGAATCCCCTGCTAATGATTGTACATCAATTACTTTTTCCGGTGAAACTCCAAATTTTTCTTTGACTTGCTCAATTCCTATAAGTTTATCTTTCATCGTGTCTAGCATAAACGTTTCTTTGTCGACAAGTTGCATTAAGTCCTTGTCTGAAGAAACTATTGTAACTTTGATTCTCTTTTTTCTCGCCTCGACTTTATAAGTTGCTATTAAATCATCAGCTTCATAGTTTATAAGTTCAATAGATGGTAAATTAAAAGCTCTTACTGCTTTTCTAATATAATCAAATTGAGGTACTAAATCATCAGGTGCATCACTTCTATTCCCTTTATAGTCTTTATAAATTTCATTTCTGAAATTTTTTCTTGCACTATCAAAAATGACTGCCAAATGAGTTGGGGTATCAATTGAATTTCCACCTTTAGCTTTTTCTAAAAAACTATACAGCATATTACAGAATCCACTTACAGCTCCGACCGGCAGACCATCACTTTTTCTAGTTAATGGAGGTAATGCATAATACGCTCTAAATATATAACCAGAACCATCTATTAAAAATAAGTGTTTTTCTTTCGCCATAAATTTTTATATAAATTGTTAATTTTAATGTTATTACAACCTGACCAGCATGAATAGTTCAATCGCCTTAGAAGCAAAAAATGTGAATAAAATTTACAAACAAGGTAACGAAAATATTAATGCTCTTAATAATATTTCGTTTCAAGTTAAAACCGGAGAAATTTTTGGTCTATTAGGTCCTAATGGTGCGGGCAAATCAACTTTTATTAATATTTTAGCGGGTACAGTAAGTAAAACAAATGGTTATGTTAATGTATGGGGATTTAATTTAGATAAAAACCCAAGACAAGTCAGAGCTTCAATCGGAATTGTGCCTCAAGAAATAAATGTTGATCCTTTTTTTTCTCCGAGGAATTTATTAGATATTCAGGCTGGATTATATGGGGTAAAAAAAAAAGATAGGATTACTGATCAAATTTTGGAATTAACAAACCTATCTGATAAAGCAAACGCCTACACAAGAAACTTATCAGGTGGAATGAAAAGAAGACTTTTGGTTGCAAAAGCAATGGTCCACCAACCTCCTATTTTAATCTTAGATGAGCCAACAGCAGGCGTAGATGTTGACCTAAGAAGAAAATTGTTGGAGTCAGTAAGAACCTTAAATAAACAAGGCGTTACAATAATATATACAACACACTATTTAAAGGAAGCATCTGATATATGTGATAGAATTGCAATTATAAACAAGGGGAAATTAGTAGCTTTAAATTCTACTAAAGAACTGTTAAAAAACAATTCTGACTTAGAGGAAGTCTTTATAGATTTAACAAGTAATTAAATGATATATATTATTTCAAAATATAAAATTAAAGATACTCCAACAAAAATTTTAATCTCTTTTTTATTTACTATTTTAATTGCACTAAGTTCAAAAATTAGTGTACCTTTTTATCCTGTGCCAATGACAATGCAGACTTTTATTGTGCTCCTTTGTGGAGTTATTCTTGGCCCAAAATTTGGATTTATAACTCTTAGCCTATACTTCTTTGAAGGTGCTATTGGTTTACCAGTATTTCAAGGGACTCCAGAAAAAGGTTTAGGGATAACGTATATAATGGGACCAACAGGTGGGTATTTAATTGGTTTTGTTATTTCCGCTTTCTTAGCAGGTTCATTATTGTCAAAAACAATGGGATTTAATAAAAAATTTTTAATTAAGCATAACAAAAATGAAAATTTAGTTTCTGTATTTATCAAATTATCAATTGCTTTATTTCCAATTTATTTATTTGGACTAATCTGGCTTGGAGTAGTTTTAGGATGGGATAAGCCAATTCTCGAGCTTGGTTTGTATCCATTTATTCTTGGTGAGTTTTTTAAAATTACTTTACTATCATTTATTATTTGTAAATTAAATAATTACAAATTATTTTGAATAAAATTCAAATTCTCAAAGGGAACTGGATTGTGAGAAAACAATTAAAAAAAAATGTATCTGTAAAAGGTTGTTGTGTGATTAAAGCCTTATCTAGATACTCTTATGAGTTTAAAGAAGATATCAAAATTAATATCAATAATAAATTAATTTCAGGATATCAAATATTTCAAATATTTGAGTCTAAAAATAATATTAATTTTTATTTAAATTCTAGAAATAATAAAAAACAGAAAGTATATAATTTTAAAAAAAAATACATTTATCGATCACTTTATTTCTGCAAAAAAGATTTATATTTTGCCAAATTAAAAATTATCTCTAAGAATTTTTTTACAATTTATACTAAAATTAGAGGTCCTAAAAAAAATTTAAGTATATTTGCAAATTATTATCGTACTATCTAGGAGATCTCTTAGACAAGATCCTTTGTAGAGTTCTTCTATGCATCTTTAGGCGTCTAGCTGTTTCAGAAACGTTTCTATTGCATAGCTCAAACACTCTTTGAATGTGTTCCCATTTCACCCTATCTGCAGACATTGGATTTTCTGGGGGCTGCGCCTTGCTGTTGGGTTCGGCCAGTAATGCAGCCTCGACCTCTTCAGCATCTGCAGGCTTTGCCATGTAATCTATTGCTCCAGATTTAACAGCAGAGACTGCTGTGGGTAAATTTCCGTAACCTGTTAACATGACGACTCTGCTATCTGGTTTTAATTTGTGTATTTCTTCAATTACGTCTAGTCCATTCCCATCAAGTAACCTTAAATCTACAACTGCAAACCCAGGTGGGGATTTTCTTGCAGATATAAGACCTTCCTCCACGCTTTTAGCTAGGGAAACTTTAAAACCCTTGGTTTCCATAGCTCTACCAAGACGGTTTCTAAATGGATCATCATCATCGACGATAAGCAAGGTTTTATCGCTAAAATCGTTAATATTCATTTTGCCAGCACTGATTTTCATACTGTTTATATAGGCTTCATTTGCATTTTTACAACTATTGCAGAGTAAATAATCCAGAGATCTGCTCTAAATTTAAAACAATATTTTGTGTTTTTTTTTCTTTACATAAATTCAAAATACTTTATTCCGCGAAATAGGTTGTTTTTTTTACGTGATTTTTTTTTAAAAAAAACTACCGACTGTTTACTAACGAGAGGTTTTATGAGATGGCAAAATTTCAGTGTGTCAACGAGTTGGTCAGAGCTTTACAACCGATAGATCCGGTTTATTGCTTTAGGAAACATAGTTTAAAAGTAGCATCAAACTGGTTTAACCAAAACTTCCCTGGTGAAGTTTTATACGCAGTTAAGTGCAATCCAACAGAAACAATTATAAAAACATTAATCAAAAATAAAATTAAAAGTTTTGACACTGCTTCAATTGAAGAAATTAAATTAATAAAAAAAATATCGCCAGATGCTAAAATATTCTTTATGCATACAGTTAAAAAAGAAAAAAGTATTTTTGAAGCCTATTTTTCACACAACGTCAAAGCATTTGCTTTTGACACCAAGGAGGAGCTAGAAAAAATTATTAAGATTACTAAAAACGCAAAAGATCTTGAGTTATTTTTACGCATACAAACATCCAATGAACATGCAGAAATTGACCTTTCCAAAAAGTTTGGAGCAAATATTAATGAGGCGCCTTCTCTCGCAAAATTGGGTAAGTTGAAATCGAAAAAATTTGGTTTAAGTTTCCATGTTGGATCTCAATGTATGCATCCAATAGCTTATTCAAAAGCAATTAAAGATTTAGGAAATATAATTAAAAAATCTAATATTGTGCCTGATGTAATAAATGTTGGTGGTGGTTTTCCAACCACATACCCTGATCTATACCCTCAACCAATAAAAAATTATTTTTCAGAAATAACTAAAGCAATCAAAAAATTAAATCTCAGCAAAGAACCTAAGCTGCTATGCGAACCCGGCAGAGCATTGGTGGCTGAATGTGGTTCAACAGTTGTAAGAATTGAATTAAAAAAAAAACAGAATCTATATATTAATGATGGTACTTATGGATCCCTATTTGATGCAGGAACACCAAAGTTTATTTTTCCTACCAAAGCTATACAGCTCAACAGCTCTCCTTCAAAAAGATTGATACCATATAGTTTTTATGGACCTACCTGTGACGGACTAGACTATATGAAAGGTCCTTTTATGTTGCCTGCAAATATTAAAACAGGAGACTATATTGAAATTGGTCAACTTGGTGCTTATGGAATAAGTTTTAGAACAAATTTTAATGGATTTTATTCAAATGAAATACACGAAGTTCAAGATAAGCCTTTAATGTCAATTTATGAAGCTGACGAAAATTACAACGTCAAGACATTATTTGCGTAGATATGGGACACAATAAATCTAGCTTCTTAAAGCAGACTGTTGAACATATTGACATTACATCATTTGACTCTCGTCCAATTATTGACTCTATGTCTAAAATGTCATTCGTATCTAGGGAAACAGCCAATGCAGCTAGAATATTTAATAAGATGTTGGGTGATAAAGACTGTACCATTTTTTTAACTTTAGCTGGCTCAACCTCTGCAGCAGGTTGTATGCAACTTTATGCAGATCTGGTAAAATATAATATGGTAGATGCTATTGTAGCAACAGGAGCATCAATAATAGATATGGACTTTTTTGAAGCCTTGGGTTTCAAACATTATCAGGGTTCTCAATTCGAGGACGATAATATCTTAAGAAAAAATTATATTGATAGAATTTACGATACTTACATTGACGAGGATGAATTACAAAATTGTGATCGTACTATTGGTGAAATAGCTGACACGTTAGAACCTAGGGCCTATACCTCGAGAGAATTTATATACGAACTTGGAAAATTCTTAAAATCTAAAAGCAAAAAAAAGGACTCACTAATAGAATTAGCATATGACAATAATGTTCCAATTTTTTGTCCAGCTTTTACTGATAGCTCTGCTGGTTTCGGTTTAGTGATGCATCAGGAAAGAAATCCAAAAAAACATATTACAATAGATGCTATAAAAGAGTTTAGAGAATTAACCGAAATAAAAATTAAATCTAATGTATCTGGGCTAATCATGATCGGTGGTGGTGTTCCTAAAAATTTTATCCAAGACACAGTAATATGTGCTGAGTTATTAAATAAAAAAGTTGAAATGCATAAATATGCAGTTCAAATTACAGTTGCTGATAGTCGGGATGGTGCCTGTAGCAGCTCAACTTTAAAAGAAGCCAGCTCTTGGGGTAAGGTAGACGCAACAGAAGAACAGATGGTTTTTGCAGAAGCGACATCTGTTATGCCGTTGATCGCAAGTGACGCTTATCATAGAGGTTTATGGAAAAAAAGAGCGAAAAAAAATTTTTCGCAAATTTTTAAGTAATGATAACAGTTAAATCATCTAGTGGTTTTTTGGGTCTTAATAAAGAGATTAATAGTAAAAATAAAGTTGTGATAATACCGTTTGGTCTTGAAAACACTGTAAGCTTTGAAGGTGGAACAAGATTTGGTCCCAAAAAAATTATAAAAGCATCACATCAGGTTGAGTTATTTGATGAAGAATTGAAGCAAGAGACTTATAAAAAATTTAATTTAAAAACCTTAAGAGAAGTAAAAATAAAGAAAAATTTAAGTCAAGCACTAGGTCAACTTACTAAAATTGTCAGCCAAACAATAATTCTAAAATATTTTCCTTTAATAATAGGTGGTGAACATTCAATAACACCGGCAATAATAAAATCATTTAAAAAAAATTATTCAAAGTTAACGATAATACAAATAGATGCTCATGCTGATTTAAGAAATCACTATTTAGGAAATAAAAATTCACATGCTTGTGCTATGAGAAGATGTTTAGATCACAGTAACATAAATATAATAGGTATAGGTATTAGGAATATATGCAAGGAGGAATTTGAATTTATAAGAAATAACAAACACAGAATTAAAATTTTTTCATCTAAAGATATAACTAAGAAAAAAATTTCAGAAATTAAAAAATTAATTAAAAACAAAAATGTTTATTTAACGTTTGATCTAGATGGTTTTGATAGTAGCCTTATGCCAGCTACAGGCACTCCAGAGCCAGGAGGTTTATTTTGGAACGAGACTCTTAACATTCTTAAAGTTATATTTAAAAATTGCAATGTAATTGGCGCTGATGTCAATGAATTAGCTCCAAAACCAGGTTTACATGCATGTGATTTTTTAGCGGCTAAATTAATCTATAAAATTTTGTCTTACAAATTTGCTAGTTGAGAATTAGTCCATTCAATTGTTACCATTGCTCCAGCTTTATCTTTGTTGGTAAATTTTACTTTAGCTGAACATCTTTCTAAAAGGTTTTTTGAGATGAAAATACCTAAACCCATACCCTGTTTATTTTCTCCAACTTTTTCAGAACTCACATAAGGCTGTCCAAGACTTGATATTATATTTTCGTCAAAACCTGCGCCATCATCATCAATAGTTAATATAGTAATTTTTTTTTGTTGGTTTATTTCAATATTAATTCTTGTTTTAGAAAATTTAATTGCGTTCTCGATAAAATTTCTTAAAGCATAGCTTATTTCAGTTTTTTTAGACATTTTAAGCCTTTCATTTAACTGTTTATTTACAACTACAATTTCTTTATTTAACTTATTTTCCAATGAAAATATAATTTCATTAATCAGCTCTTTAGGTGATACATTAGAAATAAATTGGTCTTGCTGTTTTCTCTCTGCAATATCTTTTAAAATTGAACTGCATCTTGAAGCTTGATTTATCAAAAGATTAATATCATCTTTAGTTGCTTTATTATCTTTAAGCTGTTTTTGTAATTCTTTCCCTACCAACGATATAGTTGCGAGCGGTGTTGCAAGTTCATGAACTGCTGCTGCAGCCATTCCACCAACAGAGTTTATTACTTTTTCGTTAGTTAATTCTTCCTCAAGTTTATTTAAGGCTCCTACTCTCACTCTGTTGTCTCTGCCTAGCTGGTATGCATAATTTCCAAGAAAAATAATTCCTATTGTAAGTGAAAACCACACTCCAAGCTCATAAAATTTTGGTATCTTTAATTCATTACCTTGCGGAGTTGGCAAAGGCATATGATATAAAGCAATTAAAGTTGAAAAAATAATTGAACAAGCTACTATGAATTGGCTACTACCTCTAGATAAATAGGTAACTGAAATTGTTGTTGGCACAATAATTAAAATTGAAAATGGATTTGATAATCCGCCGGTCATAAAAAGTAAAAATATCAATTGTACTAAATCGTAAAAGATATTTATAGTAGCGTAAAAATTGTTGATTGTTATAAATTTCGATTTATTCAATTCTAGATAGATATTAATAATAACCGATAAGGATATTATTATTAAAGTTTCGAAATATGGAAATTTAAATTTTAGGCCATAATAAACAAATGAAACAGTAAAAAATTGTCCAATTACTGCAATCCATCTTATATTTATAAGAGTTTCTAAAGTTATTCTTAGATTTTTTGGATTAATTTGCTCTTTAAAAAACATATATTAAATGTCTAAATTCACGACATTTATAGCATTGGAATTTATAAAATTTTTCCTTTTTGAAACATCTTCTCCCATAAGTGTAAAAAAAATATCATTATCCGCATCTGATGGTGTAGTACCCTCACCATTTACTTTAGAATAATTTACTTTCAATAATGAATTATTATCAGGATTAAGAGTTGTCTCCCATAACTCATCAGGATTCATTTCTCCTAAACCTTTAAAACGCTGTAAAGATAAATTCCTCTTTCCAATAGTAATGATATTTTCCATGAATTTTAAAAAGGTATTTGACTCATAAGTATTATCACCTTCGCTTATAATACATATTTGATTAAAATTTTTAGCTATTTTATTGTAGTTTGTGATTTGACCTATAAAACCCTCTTTTTTCATAAATTCACAATTTAATTTTTTTTCTATTTTTTCATGGTAAAACTCTCTTTTCAATTTGAAAAAATTTTTTTCAAAAGAACCTTTCCATTTTGCCTCGTCTTTTTCTAACATTCTATTCAGCTCATGAGCAACAGCTGCAATAGCACCTTCTTTTTTTTTGTTATTATTATCATCTAAAATTAAGATTTTTTTATCTTTTTCCGTAAAGGCACCAATTGTGACAAGCTGCTCAAGTATTTCTTTATCACCATCTACGGATTTAATTAATTCAAATAAATCATAACATTTAGGTATAAATTTTTTATCGAAATCAAATTTTTGATTTTTTTTAAACATTATATTTTGAATTTTTTCTATAGAATTGCTAATTGCTAATTTTTCAAGATCTTGGTCATTTCTAAGATAAGTAATTTTTTTTCCTGTTTTGATTTTATATAAAGGCGGTTGAGCTATATATATATGACCTCTTCTTATTAGTTCATTAAATGGTTTGTTATTAAAAAAAGTTAACAATAATGTTCTTATGTGAGATCCATCAACATCAGCATCGGTCATTATAACAATTTTTCCATACCTTAATCTATCTAAATCAAATGGTTCAACTCCTGTACCTATAGCATTGATTAAGGTTACAATCTCATTAGAAGACAACATTTTTGAAAACACTTTTTTTCCGTTTGCCAAGTTATTTTTATTTTCTACAAATGTGTTAAGAATTTTTCCTCTTAAAGGAAGAACGGCTTGAAATTCCCGATTTCTTGCTTGTTTTGCTGAACCCCCTGCAGAGTCTCCTTCGACTATGAATAGTTCTGTTTTAGTTATATCATTTGATTGACAATCAGCTAATTTGCCTGGCAAGCTAGTAATATCAATAGCATTTTTTCTTCTCACGCTTTCTCTTGCTTTTCTCGCCACTTCTCTGGCTATGGCTGCTTGAATAATTTTTCCTATAACTATTTTTGCAATTTTAGGATTTTTATCAAACCATAAAGATATTTTTTCATTGGTAACTGTTTCAACAACAGGTCTAACTTCAGATGAAACGAGTTTTTCTTTAGTCTGTGACGAAAATTTCGGATCCGGAACCTTAACAGATAGTACACATATTAAACCTTCTCTTACATCGTCACCTACTATAGTTACTTTATCTTTCTTAAGTAAACCATAATCATTTGCATATTTATTTATCAATCTAGTTATTGAATTACGAAAACCGATTAGATGCGTACCTCCGTCTTTCTGTGGAATATTGTTTGTAAAACACAACACATTTTCATTATAAGAATTATTCCAGAGTAATGCACATTCAACATTTATATCGTTTTTGGTAGAATAATAATAAAGTGGTTCATCTAATACAGACACATTATCTTCATTTTTAATTTTGCTTTTTGATTTATTAAGATCTTGTACAAATTCGTTAATACCGCCATCAAATTTGAAGATTAAATTTTTTGTTTTATCTTTTCTCATATCTTTTAATTCAATCTTTAAGCCTTTATTTAGATATGCCAATTCTTTCAGTCGCCTCTCTAAAATTGATAAGCTAAATTCGATATTGGAAAAAATTTTTTTGGAAGGTAAAAATGTAATATTTGTACCTTTTAGATCGGATTTGCTTACTTCTTTTAAAGGTGCTTTTGTAATTCCATCCTCAAATTCTATTAAATATTTCTTACCGTCCCTAAATATTACAACCTCTAATTTTTCAGACAAAGCATTAACTACAGAAACACCTACCCCATGTAAACCACCAGATACTTTGTATGTTTTATGATCAAATTTTCCTCCGGCATGTAATTGTGTCATTATTACTTCAGCAGCAGAAATTTTTTCTGTCTTGTGTATTTCTACTGGTATACCCCTGCCATTATCTGAAACTGTTATAGAATTATTTTTATTAATACTTACTACAATAGTACTGCAAAATCCTGCTAATGCTTCATCTATAGCATTATCTACAACCTCAAAAACCATGTGATGCAAACCTGACCCATCATCGGTATCACCAATATACATCCCAGGTCGTTTTCTAACAGCGTCAAGCCCTTTTAAAACTTTTATAGAGTCAGCGCCGTAATTATTTTTTTTGGTTGTTGCTGTAGACATTTTAAATAATTATATCATTTTTAAGCCCAAAAATGGAGAGATAGATTACTGTAAATGTATAAAAAAACCTTTATTTTCAATGACTTGAAACATATTTTTGTTAGTTCCTGTGTACCAAATTTGAGTATTAAATTTGTCAACTTCCACAAATAATTTTTTAAAGTTTTGTGAGTCAATGTGAGATGTTGCTTCATCTAATAAAAGGATAAATTCTTTGTTGTCATTTTTCAATTTCCAACAATTAGCTAATATTATTGTTAATAAGGATGATTTTTGCTCACCTGTCGAACTTGATTCAACATTAAGGTTATTTTTTATATCCAAAATATAAATCTCATCAGTATTGATACTAAAATTCATTCTTTTTGTTATTTCATCAATCTCTCTTTTGTTTTTTAATTCCTGTAAAAATAAGTTTATTAACTGATTTTTATTACTCAAATCTGTAAATAATTTATTTTTATATCCAATTTTTATTTTTTTAAAATTACTCAATTGGGAATTTATAATATTATTTAGTTCTTCGGCATATTTTCGCCTGATAAAAAAAATATTGTAAATATTTTCTGCAATTTTTTTTTCTATAATATTTAACCATTTATCATCTTTTAAATTTTGAAGTACATTAAGTCTCTCTGATACATCTTTTTTATTATTAAGTATAATTTTATTAAAGTAATCATTGTTTTGCATAATCATTTTGTCAATAAAATTTCTTTTAATAGTTTGTCCTTCATACATAATTTTATCCATATAAGGTGATAACCAGATTATTTTAAGATAATTTTTTATTAACGATAACGAGGTTTTTTTATCATCGATAAAAAATTTTTTTTTTAACTTGTTATCTTCCATTATTATTTTATAAGAAAAATTATAGATATTTCCTAAAGATTGAATTTTTAAGTCAGTTTGAATATGCTCATTATTTACACCATCTTTAGGTAAAACTTCTTCTAAACTGCTACCCCTTAAGCCTTTTGAGTGGGAAAAATAGGATATACTATCTAATAAATTCGTTTTACCTGCTCCATTTTTACCATACAAAACAACGTGTCTTGATTTACTATTTAAAGAAAGCGTATAATTTTTGTATGATTTAAAATTTTTAATGTATACTTTTTCAATACTTGCCATGTAAGGAGTTTTAAATTACACGCATTGGCATTATTATATAAATGCTCAAGTTATCATTTTCATCTTTAATTTGTATTGGTGAGGTCGCATCTTTTAACATTAATATAATATCTTTGCTTTCTAATACACTTGCTACATCAATTAAATAATTAGAATTAAATCCAATTTCTAAGGGTTTGCCCTTATACTGTGTTGGTACCTCCTCAACACCATCTCCTGAAATTGCATCATTAATTAAAAACTTCATTACCCCTTCATTTAAAGAGATTTTAATTACTCCTTTTCTATCTGATGAAAGAGACTTTAATCTGTCGAGTGCACTGACAAACTCTTCAATGTTTGCTTTTGCATTCACTCTGTCATCTTTAGGTATTACTTTATCATAATCAGGAAACTTACCATCTATTACTTTAGATATTAATACTATTTCTTTATATACAAATTTAATTTTTGATTTCGTAGATAGAATTTTTAAGTCTATAGAGTCTTCGTCTATAATTGTTAACAATTCATAAACTGTTTTTTTTGGTAAAATAATAGGATGAAATTGATTGTTACTTTTAATTTCAGTTGCTGATTTACTTAATCGATGCCCGTCTGTTGCTACAGCTACTAACTCATTTTGATTTTCTTTTTTATCTAGATATATACCATTTAAATAATGTCTAGTTTCATCATTTGAAATTGCAAATTTTGTTTTATTAATAATTTTTAAAAATTCAAATGATGGTACCTCAATATATTGCTCATCCATATTATCTTCCAAAATAGGAAACTCATCCGGAGAAATACAGGTAAGATTAAAATCCGATTTTCCTGAAATTAATTTAAGCCTATTGTTTTCTTTCAATGTTAAATGAAGTGTTGATCCAGTTTTTAATTTTCTAACAATATCGTAAATTACTTGGGCAGTTGTTGTAGTTGACCCTTCTACAATGGTATTGCAAGTAAGTTTTTCTGTTATTATAATATCTAAATCAGTTGCAGTAATTTTTAAAAAACTCTCATTGGCTTCTAACATTACATTCCCCAAAATGGGAAGTGTATTTTTTTTCTCTACTACTCCTTGGACATGGGCTAGTGATTTTAAAAAAATATCCCGATCAATTTTAAATTCCATCTTACCTTTTGATTATTCTGTCAGTAATACTTTGCACTTCATATTCAAATTGCCTATCTTTAGACATTAACTCTTCAATTTTTTTAATTGCATGAATAACGGTAGTATGGTCTCTGCCAGTGAATTTTCGTCCGATTTCTGGCAAAGATTTTGTTGTGAGTTTTTTAGACAAATACATAGCTATTTGTCTTGGACGTGCAATATGTCTAGATCTTCTTGCTGATAAGAAATCGTTCATAGACAAGTTATAAAATGCGACAACAATTTTTTGTATATCTTCAATACTTATAACTGACTGCATGTTATTCAAAAGATCTTTGAGAATTAATTTAGCATCTTGTAATGTTGGTGTTTTATTTTGAATTCTAGCTGAAGCTATTATTCTATTTAAAACCCCAAGCATGTCTCTTATACTTGACTTAAACTCATTTGAGATAAATGACAGTATTTCGTCGTTTATCATAATTTCGTTTCCAAAATGATTTTTTTCAGCTAAACACCTTTTTTTAAGGATATCTAATCTCAAAGCAATATCCGGTGGCTGCACATCTACTACTAGACCACCAGATAAACGTGATTTGATCCTATCTTGAATTCTGTCTAATTCGTTTGGTGAACGATCACATGATATTACGACTTGGGATTGATTTTCCAGTAAACTATTGAAAGTATAAAAAAATTCCTCCTGTGTTACTTCTTTTCCACTTATAAATTGTATATCATCAAGAATTAAGACATCAGCATTCCTGAAAATTTCCTTGAATTTATGAGTATCTTTATTTTTAATTGATTTTACAAATTGATACATAAATCGCTCTGCAGACAAATAAATAACTTTTTTATCTATTTGTTTTAATTGGTTACCGATTGCATTTAAAATATGTGTTTTACCCAATCCAACACCGCCATAAATATAAAGAGGATTATAATGGCCAAGACTTTCAGTAACTCTTTTAGCGGCTGAGAAAGCTAATTGATTACTTTCACCAGTTACAAAAGTGTCAAAATTTAATCTTGGATCTATTCGATTTATTCCGTAATTAGTATCCTTTAGATCTATTACTTTAGTTCCAGATCCAAAATCCAGAATGTTAGTCGACCTTTTTTCATCAAAAATTTCATTAATTTCAAATTGTATTCTCGATACTGAATTATCTAACTTTTGGTAATGATCTAAAATTTTGTCAGCGTAATGTGACACTATCCAATCTCTGACAAATCTAGTTTTTACAACTAAAATAAGTGATGCAAAATCAATACCTTTTGCTTCAACATTCTGGATCCAGCTCCTATAAACATCAAGACCATAGCTTTCTTTTAATTTTTGTTGAACCACTTCCCAATTTTTTTTGATATCTTCATTAATTTGTAAAGCAGATGAAATTTTCATGAAATTATCTTTTAGTTAAATCTAATTACTGAAGCAACAAAAAAATAAAAAAAAAAGATAATCAACTTTAGATTGAGAAAATTAAGAAAAACTAAAAAAAAAAATATTTTTATTTTCATTCATTAAAAAATTAAAATTAAAATCCAAGATTGAATTTATAAACGTTAAGTTGAATTTGAATGGATTTTTTTTATATAAATAAACTTACTTCATCAAAGCAAGCTTTTTTGAAGTTCTTGATATTTTTCTTGAAACTGTCTGTCTTCTTATCGATCCTTTTTTAGAAACTTTCATTAATTTAGACTGAAAATTATTGAAAAGTTTTTTCGCTTTTGCCTTGTCACCACTTTTGATTGCATTATCTATGTCCGTTATAGCACTTCGGTATTTTCCAAGTCTTATACGATTAATTGCAGTCTTTCTTTTAATTACCCTTGTTTTTTTTTTTGCTGATGATGTGTTTGCCATTGTATTTGATTGGCTGGTTATATAATTTTTTAAATTCTGGTCAATACTATGTTTGACACTTAGGACAGTAAAAAATTGATCTCCCAGAGCAATTTGTACGTCTTATAATACCAGAACAACCTAGATGAAAGCAATCTTTACCTTCACGGTCATAAACTTTAAAATTTTTTTGATAAGATCCAATCTTCCCTTCTGAGTTGTGATAATTATTAATTGTAGAGCCACCCGCAAAAATTGCATTTTTTAGTATTTTTTTTATTTCTTTTACTAATCTTCGAATTTCACTGTCTCCGATCTCATGCCCCTGCTTATCTGGTCTTATTTTACTAAAATATAGAACCTCATTTACATAAATATTACCTAAGCCAGCAATAATCGATTGGTTCATGAGTAAGTTTTTAATTGAAGATTTCTTATTAAAAATTTTTTTTTTTAAATAATTAAAACAAAACTCTTTTGTGAGTGGCTCACATCCAAGCTTTGATAAGTGATCAATTGAGGTTATATGTTTGCTTCTATATCTCTTTATAAATCCAAATTTTCTAATATCGTTGTAAATTAAATCAAAATTTTTAAATTTGATCTTTAGATGATCATGTTTAGTCATTATACTTTTATTGTTATAAAAACTTGTATCGATTTTTTTACTTTGATTTTTTGTGAAATAAAACCTTCCAGTCATTCCAAGATGAATAAGGAGAATATTCATATCATTAAAAATTATTAAAATGTATTTAGATCTTCTTTTAATTTGCTTAATAACTTTACCTTTGAGAGTTGATAGTTTTTCTTTTTTAAGATTATATCTTAGTTTTGGATTTATAATTGTCACACTATTAACCTTTTTTAGTAAAATTTGTTTTGTTAAGCTTCTTTTTGTAATCTCGACTTCTGGAAGTTCTGGCATATAATTTTATTTTTAATAAACTAAAAATCTAACAAATTATGAAAAATATTCATCATTACAAAAATAAAAATTATGTGAATAATATTTTTGACAATGTTTACGAAAACTATGACTTAATGAATGATATTATGTCATTTGGAGCACACAGATTGTGGAAGCAAGAATTTGTTAGAGGAATAGATATAAATTCAAATGATATTATTATTGATATGGCATCCGGTACCGGTGATATATCTAATCTAATTTTAAAGAAAAATAAAAATCAAAAAATTTATCGTATCGAACCTAACTTAAATATGCTAAAATATAATATTCCTAAATTTGAAAAAACTTTTAATCAAGTCCAACATATTTGCAGTTATGCTGAAAAAATTCCTCTAGAAAACAAAGTTGCTGATATTTATACAATTAGTTTTGGTTTAAGAAATATTTCAAATATGAATGATGCATTAAATGAGGCATTTAGAATTTTAAAAAAAGGTGGGGGTTTTTATTGTTTAGAATTTTACAAAGTAACAAAACCTGTATTTAATAATTTGTATAAACTTTACTCTAAAACTATTCCTATACTAGGAAAAATATTGAACCAGAATTCCGATCCCTACGAATATCTCGTCAAAAGTATTGAAGATTTTGACACCCAAAACGAAATTAAGGGGAAATTAATAAAAGCGGGTTTCAAGAACGTTAGCTTTAAAAATATTTTTGGTGGTATAGCTTCAATACACTATGCGTGGAAATTAAATGATTAAAAAAATAATAATTTTATTAAAAATTGGTAGGGCTTTGGCGAAATCTTCGACACTAGATTATTTTGAAGAAGTTTATAAACCTAACATCTTAATTAGGAGCTTAATTAAAATATTTGGTTTTTCTTCTTTTAGGAAGAAAAGTTTAGACAGTAAAAGTGTTGGGTTAAGGTTAGCAAATGCATTAAAAGATCTAGGTCCAACCTTTATTAAGCTTGGACAGTTTTTGGGTACTAGACCTGACATAGTGGGTAAAAATTTAGCTATAGAATTACAAAGTCTTCAAGATGATTTGCCTCCATTTGATACCTCCATTGCTGAAAAAACCATAAAAGAGGAAATTGGAGATGAAAAATTTAAGCGAATTAAAAATTTAACACAGCCTATAGCTGCAGCTTCTATCGCTCAGGTACATTTTGCAAAAATTGAAAACCGGGAATTTGCAATTAAAATATTAAGACCTGGTATTGAAAAAAAATTTAATGAAGAGCTAGACTCATTAATGCTTTTCGCCTCTATTGTAGAAGCAATCCTGCCTAAAACTAGAAGGCTAAAACTAATTGAAGTTGTTCATCTTCTTAAAGAAATAACTACGATTGAAATGGATTTGAGGTTTGAAGCATCTGCAGCTAGTGAGCTAAAAAAAAATACATTATCAAATCCAAAATTTTTAGTTCCAGAAATTAATTGGGACTTTACATCAAGAAGAGTTTTAACCTCCCAAAAGGTAGAGGGTATAAGTATTAAAGACATCGATAAAATTGATAAACAAAATATAAATAAAAAGGAATTAGCAAAAAATATTATTCAAAGTTTTCTAAGACAAGCTGTAAACGATGGTTTTTTTCATGGCGATATGCATCAAGGAAACCTTTTTGTTGACAATAACGGTAATATTATTCCTGTAGATTTTGGAATTATGGGGAGATTAGATAATAATAATAGAAAATACCTTGCTGAAATTTTATATGGTTTTATTAAAAGAGACTATGAAAAAGTAGCTGATGTTCACTTCATAGCAGGTTTAGTTCCGCAGGACCAATCAAGAGAATCTTTTTCACAAGCTTTGAGATCTATAGGTGAACCGATTTTTGGACAATCTATTAAAAATATATCTGCTGGTAAGCTTTTGGCTCAACTGTTTGAAATCACAGAACAATTTAATATGGCTACACAGCCACAACTTCTATTACTGCAAAAAACTATGGTAGTAGTTGAGGGTGTTGCAAGAACATTAGATGAGGATGCAAATATATGGCAAATTTCAAAACCAGTTTTAGAAGGATGGCTTAAGCAAGAAGTTGGGCCTGAAGCTAAAATCAAGAAAGCAGTTCAAACTACTTCTAAAGTCATGGATAGATTGCCAGAACTACCAATAATGATGGATAGAGCTTCTAAGGCATTGGAATTACTAGCTGCTGGGACAGTAGCAAGTAATAACGAAATTGCAAAAAAATTTGAAAATGAAAAATTAAAAATTAAAAATCAGCAAAATAAGATTATCATTTTTATTTTATTGATAGTAATTTCTTTATTAATAATATTTAATTAAATCATATATGAGAAAAACAAAAAAAGTTTTATTGATTATTTCTGGTGGTGTTGCTGCCTATAAAACTTTAGATTTAATAAGAAATTTTGTTTCTCAGAATATTGAGATTAAAACCATTTTAACAAAAACAGCAGAGGAATTTGTAACACCATTATCAATTTCATCATTATCAAAAAATAAAGTTTATCAAAATAAATTTGATTTAAATGAAGAGATCGAAATGGATCATATCGCTTTATCAAGGTGGGCAGATTTAATACTAATAGCACCTGCGACTGCGAATATAATAGAAAATATTGCAAATGGTTCAGCTAATGATTTTATTAATACAGTAATTTTAGCCTCAAATAAAAAAGTTTTCTTAGTACCTGCAATGAATGTAAAAATGTGGGAAAATGAGGCAACTCAATCAAATGTTTTAAAACTTAAATCTAGAGAATTTATTTTTATCGGCCCATCTATTGGCAAATTAGCATGTGGAGAACATGGAGAAGGTAGGATGGCGAATATTAATGAAATTGAGATTACAATTAAAAATTATTTTAATAAAAATTGTAATCTCAAAGCTATAGTAACTGCTGGACCAACTAGAGAATATATTGATCCTGTGAGATATATTTCAAACGAATCTTCCGGTCTACAGGGGTACCAGCTTGCAAAAAAAATGACCGAGTGTGGTATAGAAACTAAATTAATTTTAGGTCCCTCCAAAATTCAAATAGATGAAAACCTAAAACTCACAAGAGTTACAAACGCAGAGGAAATGTTAGAAAGTGTAAAACAGAGTTTACCAGTTGATATTGCAATCTTTACAGCTGCTGTTGCAGATTTTAAAACTGAGAAAAAAGAATTTAAGTTAAAAAAAAATAACGGTGAATTTAGTATAAAGTTTCAAGAAAATACTGACATTTTAAAATTTGTCAGCACACACAATTCTTTAAGACCAAAATTAGTAATTGGCTTTGCAGCTGAAACTAGCAATATTATTAAATTTGCGCAAAAGAAGCTTGAAGAAAAACATTGTGATTGGATAGTTGCTAACGATGTATCTGATAAATCAATTGGCTTTAATTCTTCTAATAACGAGGTATCAATTGTCCAAAAAGGTCATGAAATAGAAAAAATTACAAAACGAGACAAATCTGAAATTGCTTCAATTATTGTTCAGAAAATTTTAAAGAAATTCTCTATTAATGAAAACCAAAGCCTTAATTAAAAAGCTAGATAGCAAAGTAAATATTCCTGAATATAAGACTCTTGGTTCCTCAGGTCTCGACATTGAAGCATTTACTCAAAAAGACTTGATTTTAAAACCAAGTGAGACAATAATCGTACCAACCGGACTTTCTGTTGCGATTGAAGAAAATTTAGAGATCCAAATAAGGCCCAGATCTGGTTTAGCAGCTAAAAATAAAATTTCAGTTTTAAATACACCTGGAACAATTGACTCAGATTATAGAGGGGAAATTAAAGTTATTTTGGTTAATTTAGGTACGAAAGATTTTGTTATTAGAAATGGTGATCGTATTGCACAAATGGTTGTATGTCCAATTTTGAAAGCCGAATTTGAAATTGTAAATGAACTCCCCGCAACTCTTAGAGGAGCATCAGGTTTTGGATCAACAGGCAAAAATTAATGAAATTAACGAGTGATCAAATTGATAGGTACAAAGGTCAAATTAATTTAAAAAAAATAAATATTCAAGGACAAATAAAATTAAGAAATCAAAAAGTTCTTATTATTGGAGCAGGTGGTGTTGGATCACCATCAGTGATGTATCTAGCTCGATCGGGAATATTGTCTTTTGGAATAGTTGATTATGATATAATTGATAAAAGTAATTTACATAGGCAAATTTTATTTGACTATAACGATGTTGGAAAAAAAAAAATCCTTGTTACAAAAAAAAAGATTCAACGTATTGATAAAAATATTAAAATTAAAATATATGATAAGAAAATTAGTAAAAGCAATTTAAAAAACATCTTAAAACATTACGATTATATAATAGATGGAACGGATAATTTTGAGTCAAAATTGAGTATTAATGATGAGTGTATAAAACAGAAGAAAAAACTGTTTATTGGCTCTGTGAGTCAATTTGATGCTCACATCTTTTTTTTTGATTTTTCAAAAAAGGGTCCTTGTCTCAGATGCTTTATGCCGAAAGCACCAAATAACTCACCCAGATGCCAAGATGAAGGCATTATGGGAACAGTAACAGGAATAGCTGGGACTATAATATCTAATGAGCTCATTAAAAACGCTGTCGGAATTTCATCTAACTTAACAAATCAAACACTTGTAATAAATTTAGAAAATTTATTATTTAGAAAAATTAAAATTACCATAAGTAAAAGTTGTAAAAATCATGGCTAAATTATTATTAATTTTAACCTTTTTGCTTTTCATTTTTAACAAAGTTTCTGCGGATATTCGAAGTTTAAAAAATACTAAAGTAAACGTTAGACTTGGACCATCAAAAAATTATCCAATTAAATTTGTATTTGAAAAAAAATATTTGCCAGTTATGATTATTGATACACATTACAATTGGAGAAAAATTAAAGATTATGATAATGACACTGGCTGGATACATATTTCTCAATTATCAAAAGTTAAAACCACAGTAACTACAAAAAATAATGAGATCGTTTACTCTTTGCCTTCTGTTTATTCGAAACCAAAAGTTAAATTAGAAATTTATCAAGTATTAATTATAAATAAATGCAAACAAAAATGGTGTGAAGTTCGAAATTCTAGAACTACCGGCTGGATTAAAAAAGACCACCTTTGGGGAATAAAAGAACACAAAATTAACATAAAATAATATTTTATTTTTTGTTTTATTAAATTGTATCATCAAGTATAAGACATCTTTCAATGAAAAATAAAAACTCTTTTAATTTTAATGAATTAATATCATGTGCAGATGGGAAAATGTTTGGCGACGGAAATGCTAGGCTACCATCACCACCAATGCTTATGTTTGATCGTATTACAGAAATCACAGAAAGCGGTGGAATGTTTAATAAGGGATATATTGAAGCAGAGTTAGATATCAAAAAGGATTTATGGTTTTTTGATTGTCATTTCAAAACAGACCCAGTAATGCCTGGATGTTTAGGGTTAGATGCAATGTGGCAACTTGTTGGTTTTTTCTTAGGTTGGATAGGTAATCCTGGCAAAGGAAGAGCCTTGGGTGTTGGTGAAGTAAAGTTCACTGGAGAGGTACTAAAAAATAATAAGCTAGCAAAATACATAATAGATATGAAAAGAATTATAAAAAAAGGAGATACTTCAGTTGGATTGGCTGACGGTGCGCTTTTAATTGATGATAAAAAAATATATAATACAAAAAATTTAAAGGTGGGATTGTTTAAAAGTTAGATATGAAAAGGGTGGTCATCTCAGGCATTGGAATTGTATCTTGTTTAGGTAATAACCAAAATGAAGTCTACGACTCTTTAATTAATTCAAAGTCAGGAATTAGTTTTAGCGAAGAGTATAAAGAATATAATCTCAAAAGTCATGTACACGGTAAACCTAAAATTAATTTTGAAGATCATATTGATCGTAAGGTGATGCGATTTATGGGTGCTGGTTCTGCTTATAACTATATTGCAATGTCAGAAGCTGTAAAAGACTCTGGATTAAATAATGATAATGTTAGTAATATAGACACAGGAATGATTATGGGATCCGGTGGACCATCTATAGAAAATGTAATTTTAGCTGCTGATAAGACAAGAGAAAAAAATCCAAAAAAAATGGGGCCATTTATTGTCCCGAGAACTATGGCGAGCACTGCCTCAGCTACATTAGCAACTCCATTTAAAATCAAAGGTACAAACTATACAATTAGCTCAGCATGTGCCACAAGCGGACACTGCATTGGCAACGCAATGGAGCTAATTCAGCTTGGAAAACAAAAAATTATATTTGCCGGTGGTAGCGATGAAGTGCATTTTGCGATGACAGCTATGTTTGACGCAATGACTGCGCTTTCATCTAAATATAATGATAATCCTATAACAGCATCCAGACCTTATGATAAAAGCCGTGATGGGTTTGTTATCTCTGGTGGTGGAGGAGTTTTAGTATTAGAAGAATATGAACATGCAAAAGCTAGGGGTGCAAAGATATATGCTGAAATCACAGGATATGGTGCTACTTCAGATGGATATGACATGGTGGCTCCATCGGGAGAAGGTGCTAAGCGCTGTATGGAAATGGCTTTAAAAACATCGAACAAAAAAATAGATTATTTAAATACTCACGGTACATCAACACCTGTAGGAGATATAACGGAATTAAAAGCAGTTAGAGAAGTTTTTAAAGATCAAATACCTAAAATTAGCTCGACTAAATCTCTGTCAGGACATTCGCTAGGTGCAACATCCGTGCACGAAGCAATTTATAGCTTAATAATGATGAAAAATAATTTTATATCTGCGTCAATAAATATTTCAGAGATTGATGATGAAGCAAAGAAATTTCCAATTGTTCAAAAAGTCGAGAAAGATGTTAAGCTTAATGCTATAATGTCAAATAGTTTTGGATTTGGCGGAACAAATGCTACTTTAGTTTTTGAGAAAGTATAACCATGCTTCTAAAGAGTAAAAAAGGTTTGATCATGGGTGTTGCTAACGATAGGTCTATCGCATGGGGAATTTCAAAGAAACTGGCGGAACATGGTGCAGAACTGGCATTTACATATGTAGGTGATGCTTTAAAAAAAAGAGTAATTCCATTAGCTGAGTCCCTAGGATCAAAATTTACATTAGATTGTAATGTAGAAAATAAAGAACAAATTTCAAACACCTTTAAGGAAATTAAAAACAAATGGGGCTGCTTAGATTTCGTAGTTCATGCTGTAGCATTTTCGGATAAGTCTGAGTTGTCTGGAGAATATCTAAATACTACAAGAGATAACTTCTTAAGTAGTATGCTGATATCGTGTTTTTCTTTCACAGAAGTAGCGCAAGAGGCTGCACCTTTAATGAAAGAGGGTAGTAGTATGATTACCTTGACCTACGAGTCGACTAAAACTATTCCAAACTACAATGTAATGGGTGTTTGCAAATCTGCACTCGAGACAAGTACTAAATATTTAGCAAGAGATCTTGGTAAAAAAGGTATTAGAGTCAATGCTATAAGTGCTGGACCTATCAAAACACTTGCTGCTTCTGCTATTGGGGATGCAAAGTTTTTATACAAATGGAACGAAGATCATTCTTTTTTAAAACGTAATGTAAATATTGATGATG
>MDTD01035383.1_pt1 | contig 23680 bp, 21 predicted proteins | sample 811221 | NCBI WGS metagenome assembly MDTD01 (sample SAMN05326646, study PRJNA326480) | marine metagenome | isolation source: seawater | place: Pacific Ocean: South West | collected 2011 | reverse complement strand
TGCAGGACCAATAAAGACCCTAGCGGCATCAGCTATAGGAGATGCAAAATTCTTATATAAATGGAATGAAGATCATTCTTTTCTAAAAAGAAATGTTGATATACATGATGTGGGAAATTCTGCATTATATTTATTAAGTAATTTAGCCTCTGGTGTTACTGGCGAAATCCATTATGTTGACGCTGGATATAATAAAGTCGGCATGCCAGATCCAAAAAATATAAAATAGTTTTGAGTTTTAAGCTGTAGCTTGCTTCATAGAAAGTTTTACTTTACCTCTATCAAATCCTACTACTTTAACAGAAACCTCATCACCCTCTTTAACAACGTCACCAACTTTTGCGACTCTTTTGTTAGCTAGTTCTGATATATGTACCAATCCATCTTGTTTACCTAAAAAGTTAACAAATGCACCAAATTCCATAATTTTCACTACTTTACCTTTATAGACTTTTCCCATTTCAGGTTTTGCAGTTAAATTTTTTATAAAATCTATTGCCTTATTTCTTGATTCTTGGTCGGGCGCAGCAATTGTTATTTCACCAGTATCTTTTACATCAACCTTTGCACCTGAGATTTCAACAATTTCTCTAATAGTTGCACCTCCTTTACCAATTACCGTTGCTATATCCTTTTTATCAACTTTTATAGTTTCCATTTTAGGAGTGTGTTTTGAAAATTCTTTTCTTGATGATTTTAATGCTTTATTCATTTCATCAAGAATTTTTTCTCTACCTTTCTTGGCTTGTGCTAAGGCTTTTTCCATTATTTCAAAAGTAATTCCAGTAATTTTAATATCCATTTGAAGAGATGTGATACCATCTTTTGTCCCTGCAACTTTAAAATCCATATCTCCTAAATGATCCTCGTCACCTAAAATATCTGATAAAACAGAAAATTTTTCTCCCTCCTTGATAAGGCCCATCGCAATTCCTGCAACAGGTTCTTTAATTGGCACACCTGCATCCATTAAAGCTAAGGAAGTTCCACAAACAGTAGCCATGGACGATGATCCGTTTGACTCTGTTATTTCAGAGACTACCCTTATTGTGTAAGGAAAATTTTCCTTTTTTGGTAAAGAAGAATTAATTGCTCTCCATGCTAATTTTCCATGACCTATTTCTCTCCTACCGGTACCCACACGCCCGCACTCTCCAACTGAATAAGGAGGAAAGTTATAATGCAGCATAAAATTTGACTTTTGCATACCCTCTAAACTCTCAAATCTTTGTTCATCATCGGTAGTTCCTAATGTAGTTACTACTAATGCTTGGGTTTCTCCCCTTGTAAATAAAGCCGAACCGTGCGTTCTTGGTAAAACACTGACTTCACATTTAATTTGTCTAACATCTGAAAGTCCCCTTCCATCTATTCTTTTTTGATCTTTCAGTATAGCAGTTCGAACAATATCCTTTTCTAAGGACTTTAGCTGTATCATTGCTTGATTTTCAGTTACATTTTCATCATCTTTAAACATCTCTTTACATTTGGTGTTGATATCCGATACTGCAGTAGATCTTTTCTTTTTATCAATTTCTTTAAATGCTTTTCTTAGGTCTGTCTCAAAAGCGCTTGATATCTTTTTTTTAATATTTGAGTGATCAACTTCTTCTATTTCCCATTTTGGTTTTCCTGTTTTTTTTACAAGAGACTCTATCGCCTTTATTATAGGGATAAAACTCTCATGACCAAATTTAACAGCCTCTAACATTATTTTTTCAGTTAATCCCTTAGTTTCAGACTCAACCATCAAAACTGCTTCTTTGGTTCCTGCTACCACTAAATCCAATTCCGACTCTAATAGCTCTTTTGGCGTTGGATTTAATAAATATTTGTTTTCTTTATAACCGACTCTAGAAGCAGCTATAGGTCCTTGAAATGGCAATCCAGATATGGCTAGAGCTGCAGAGGAAGCAATTATAGATAAAATATCAGGTTGATTTTCTCCGTCATATGATAAAACAGTAGGAAGAAGTTGTACTTCATTCATAAATCCTGACGGAAAGAGTGGTCTAATGGGTCTATCTATCAGTCTTGATATTAATGTTTCTGCCTCTGTAGGTCGGGCTTCTCTTTTAAAATATCCACCAGGAATTTTTCCAGCTGCATAATATTTCTCTTGATAATTTACTGATAAAGGAAAGTAATCTTGTCCGTCGTTTAATTTTTTTGCACCTACAGCTGTTCCAATAACTACTGTTTCTCCACAAGTTACAATTACTGCACCATCCGCTTGTCTTGCTATTTTTCCTGTTTCTATTGTAATTTTTTTTCCGTTAATTTCTACTTCTTCTTTGTTGATCTTAAACATTATTTCCTTAAATTTAATTGTTTTAAAACTTTATTGTATGATTCTGGATTTCTTTTTTTCAAATAAGCTAATAATTTTTTTCTTCTATTGACTGATTTTTCTAACCCTAATGTTGAGTGTTTGTCTTTCTTAAATTTTTTAAAGTGTGCCGCCAATCTTTCAATTTTTTTACTTAGTAATTCAATTTGAACCTCAGCGGATCCGACATCTTTAGCGTGAATTGCTAATGTACTAGTTGAGCTCTTTTTTGTTTGTTTCATTTTTTTTGTTTTTCTCAATTAATTTTTCAATTTTCTCAGCATACTCAAATGAATTGTCTTCAACAAAAGAGAGTTTTGGAAGAAATTTGATATCAATCTTCTTTGACAATGCTTTTCTAACAAGATGTGAGAAATCAGTCAAGATACTTACGGTCTTTCTCATTTCTATACCACCTAACGGAATTACGTATGTTCTCGCAGTTTTTAAATCCGGGGTCATTCTCACTTCAGTAACTGTAATCAGTTTAGTGTCTAACGACGGTATTTTAGCCTCGTTTCTAATAAAAATTTCTCCTAAATTTTGTTTTATTAGCTCACCTACCCTTAGTTGTCTCTGACTATAAGATTGATTTTGATTATCTTTTCTCATTATATTTTTCTTTGTATTTTTTTAGACTCATAAGACTCAATAATATCGTTTTCTTTAAAATCAATGAAATCTTTCAAACCTATCCCACATTCTAGACCTGTTTTTACCTCTTTTACAGCATTCTTCTCTCTAAAAATACTTGATATTTCACCATCGTAAATCACTGAACCATCTCTAATAATCCTAGCTCTTGATTTATTTTTAATTTCGCCATTGATTACTTTAGATCCTGCAATTTTTCCAGCGTTTGAAACTTTAAATACTTTTTGAACTTGCGCAGAACCATTAGAAACTTCTTGTATATCAGGCTCTAGTAAACCGGATAAACCTTTTTCAACATACTCTAATGCTTCATAAATTATATTAAAGAACTTAATTTCTATATTTTGATTTTCGGCCAATTTTTTTGCTTCGCGATTTGGCTTTACGTTAAACCCTAAGAGTAAAGCTTTTGATGCTTTAGCTAAAAGTACATCACTTTCGTTGATCATCCCAATGTCAGACAAGATGATATTTGTGGTTACTTCATCATGTTCAATTTTATTTATTGCCATTTTGAGAGCTTCGCTGGAACCTTGAACGTCTGATTTAATGATTATATTAAGTTCGTCTTTTGTCTTTGTATCCTCGAATAATTTTGTTTTATCTCTCGTAATTAGTTTGTTATTAGAGTTAGTATTAACTTTTTTAAAATCAACAATTTCTTTAGCCTTATCCTCGCTCTCTGTAACATAAAATTCTGCTCCAGCAAATGCAGAACCATTCATTCCAAGTATTTCAATTGGCATTGATGGTGATGCTTCATCAATATTTTTTCCTTCATGATTAATCATAGCTCTAATTTTCCCCCATGTATTTCCACAAACAAAGAAATCTCCCCTTTTAAGTAATCCACTTGAAATAAGTATTGTAGAAACTGGGCCTTTTCCTTTATCAATTTTTGATTCTAGCACAACACCTGATGCTTCTCCCTCGTAAGAGGCCTTAAGGTCTAAAATTTCTGATTGAAGCAGTATTGTCTCTTTTAATTTTTCAAGGTTTTGTTTTTTCTTTGCAGAAACTTCAACAAACAAAGTATCACCACTTAATTCTTCTGCTATTAACTCATGTTGCATTAAATCATTTTTAATCTTACTAATGTTTTTATTCGGCAAATCGCTCTTATTTATAGCAACGATAATTGGAACCTTTGCTGCTTTGGAATGTTTTATTGCTTCAACAGTTTGAGGTTTAACGCCATCATCTGCAGCGACTACTAATACTACAATATCTGTAACTTTTGAACCTCTAGCTCTCATTTCAGTAAATGCTGCGTGTCCGGGTGTATCAATAAAAGTAATTGTTTCTCCACTATCGGACTTTACTTGATAAGCTCCTATGTGCTGGGTGATACCTCCGTATTCTCCGGAGACAACATCAGTATTTCTTAATGCATCAAGCAATGATGTTTTACCGTGGTCAACGTGTCCCATTATTGTAACAACGGGTGGTCTTTTTTTAAGATTTCCCTGGGAGATATCTTTCTTTTTAACTGAATCAATGACTGGTTTTCTTTCAATGATGGCTTTGTGCCCGAATTCTTTAACAATATATTCAGCAGTATCTTTATCTATAACATGGTTAATTGTAGCTACAACTTTCATGTTAAATAAAAATTTTATTACATCGCTAGAACGTTCCGCCATTCTGTTAGATAGTTCTTGAATGGAAATTTGCTCTGGCACATTTACCTCTCTTATAACTTTTTTGAACTCTTTTTTTTCATCAGTTTGTGGGTTATTTCTTTTTTCTTTAAGACGAGCTCTTTTAACAGATGCTAGACTTCTTTGTTTAATCTCAATTTCCTCAACATTTAATGCTCTTGAAACAGTGAGTTTGAAGTCTTTTTTTCCTACTGGCCCTCTAAGTTTAAGTTTGTTTTTAGGTACCTTTTTTTCATCTTTTTTAATAAATGCTTTTGTAGCTTGTTGCTCAATAAATTTTCTTTCAATATTTCTTTTGTTGTTATTTTGGGACTTGCCCTCAAAATTTTTTGGTACACTATTTTTATTTGGGCCTCTAGAACCACGATGAGACTTTTTCTTTTCAATAAAAAATGATTTTTTGCTATCCCTTTTTTTAATTGAATCAACATCAATTTTTTTATTAAAACTACTAGAAATAGTTAATGTCCTTTTTTTATTTTTGTCTTCGCTCATATTTATTTGTCTTTAAATGCTATCTCCCTTGCGTTCATAATTAATTGATCTGCTTCTTCTCTTGACAAAGAAAATTCCTCTAAATATCCCTCTATTCTAACTTTTTTCCCTTTAACCTCGTCAAAACCACCGATTAGCTCATCTGAAGATAAATATGCAAAATCATTTAACTTTTTAATGTTTCTTTGACCAAGCAAAACCAACATACCTTGTGTTATGCCTTTGAGATTAATAAGTGAGTCCTCAACTCCAAGTTCTTTTAGTTTTTTTGAGACCTCCTCTTTTTCTTTAATTAAATTTTCTTTAGACCTACTGATTAACTCTTTTGCAGTGTTTTCATCGATACCCTCAATTTTTGCAATATCTTCCTCATTTGACTGCGATATTTCCTCGATACTTTGAAACCCCTCTGAAACCAAAAGTTGACCAAGAGTTTCGTCTACTTCGAGATTTTTTATTAAATTTTCAGTTTTTTCTTTAAATTCAATCTGTCTTCTTTCTGAGTCTTCTTTTTCAGTTAAAATATCAATCTCAAAATTTGTTAATTTTGATGCAAGTCTAACATTTTGACCTCGTCTTCCTATAGCTTTACTTAAGTTTTCTTCCGATAAAATAACATCTATTCTTTTGTTTTCCTGATCTATTAGTACTTTTTGAATTTCAGCAGGAGATAATGACTCTGAAATTAAAGTTGGTAAATCTTCGGTCCATTTTATTATGTCTATTTTTTCTCCGTGAAGTTCGTTCACAATTGTCTGTACTCTGCTTCCTCTCATTCCTACACACGCTCCTACAGGATCTATAGAGCTATCTTTTGAATATACGCATATTTTGGCTCTACTTCCAGGATCTCTAGCTACAGACTTAATTTCGATCGTACCTTCATAAATTTCTGGCACTTCTTGAAAGAATAATTTAGCTAAGAATTGTGGATGAGCTCTTGATAAAAATATTTGGTGTCCTTTAATTTCTTTTCTTACTTCGCTACAATACGCTTTAACTCTATCGCCAGTTTTTAATATTTCCCTGGGTATTAATTCATCTTTTTTAATAACGCCCTCTGCTTTTCCAAGATCTACAATTACATTGCCGTACTCCATTCTTTTAATAATTCCACTTAAAATTTGACCTTGTTTGTCAATAAATTCCTCGTATTGTCTGTTTTTCTCTGCCTCTTTTACTCTAAAACTAATTACCTGCTTTGCACTTTGAGCAGCTATTCTACCAAAATCAATTTGTGGTAGTTCCTCAAAAACTTTATCTCCAATCTTAAGATCTTTATTTTTTTCGGTTTTATGAGCATCTTTTAGGGATATTTGCCTGTTGGGGTCATCAATATTTTCAACAATTTCTAAAACTTTCTTAATTTTAATCTCACCATTATCTCTATCAATACTTACTTCAATACTATTATCTGTTCCAAACTTTGTTAGCGCAGCTTTCTGAATAGCGCTTTCCATCGATTCGATTACTAATTCTTTATCAATAGATTTTTCGTTAGCTACTGCCTCAACTATTCTTAAAAGTTCCTGTTTATCTAATCCTCTATTCAACATTTTTTTTCCTTTTTTATATTTTCCAAAAAAAAAATGGGCTAAAGCCCATTTTGTAAAATTTGCAATGTAATTACTTTTTAATAAAAAATTAAATAATTTTCAAGTTTACAATTTAAAAATACTGGTTTTATCCAATTTTTCCCATGAAAAAGCCCCGTTTGACTCAGGTTCTCTGCCAAAATGACCGTAAGCAGCTGTTTTTTGATAAATTGGTTTATTTAGCTGTAACATCTCTCTTATACCTCTCGGGCTAAGGTCAAAATTATCTTTAATAAGTTTTTCAACATGTTTGTTTTTATCCTCATTATTTTCAAATAAATTAACATAAATTGATAAAGGCTTTGAAACTCCAATTGCATACGCTAATTGAATTAAACACTTGTCAGCGATTTTTGAAGCAACAATATTTTTTGCTAAATATCTAGAAGCGTAAGCAGCCGAACGATCAACTTTGGTTGGATCTTTTCCAGAAAAAGCCCCACCTCCATGAGGGGCGGCTCCTCCATAAGTGTCTACAATTATTTTTCTGCCAGTTAAACCTGCGTCACCATCGGGACCTCCAATCACAAAATTACCAGTTGGATTAACATATATTTCGTTTTCATCTAATTTTTGTAAAAGATTTTTCGGTATCGATTTTTCAATATAAGGTTTGACTAATTCTCTCACTTGTTTTTGGTCTACATCAGGTGAGTGTTGAGTTGAAATTACTACTGATTTTACAGCAGCAGGTTTGCCGTTGACATACTCCACAGTAATTTGACTTTTAGAGTCTGGTTCAATATTATTTAACTTTCCTGATTTTCTATCTTCAGCCATTAATCGTAAAATTTTATGTGAGAAATGTATAGGTGCGGGCATTAATACATCTGTTTCATTGCAAGCATAGCCGAACATAATGCCCTGATCGCCTGCACCCTCATCTTTATTTCCAGAAGCGTCTACACCCATTGCGATGTCCGTAGATTGTGAATGTAAATGACATTCAACTGAAGTTGCATCTTTCCAAGTAAAACCTTTTTGGTCGTAACCAATATCTTTTATGCAATCACGAACATTTTGAATAAGTTCATCCTTTTTTATATCTGGTCCACGTACCTCACCTGCAAGTACAACTTTATTTGTTGTAGTTAATGTTTCACATCCAACTCTAGACTGAGGTTCTAAGCCCAAGTAACTGTCTACAACCATATCAGATATTCTATCGCAAACTTTATCAGGGTGCCCTTCTGAAACAGACTCACTAGTGAATAAAAAATTTTTGTTCATTTAAAATAATTTCTTAATGTTATAAAGATAATTGTATATGTAAATAAAAGTAAAAAAAATATCAAATCATTTTTATTTTTTAATTTGTTTTTAGTAATGGGAACAATTAATTCAATATTACCAGATTCGTATGGTTCTAGCCTTTTAATTATTTCACCTTTATTGTTTATAAAAGCACTTATCCCCTTATTTGCCGACCTTAAAACGAAAGTGTTACTTTCGATGGCTCTAAACACAGCTTTTGAAAAATGTTGATAAGGACCTATTGAATTACCGAACCAACCATCTTCTGAAATATTTAATATTAAATTAATCTCATTTTTTTCTTGCACTAACTCTGTAAAAATTATTTCATAACATATGAGAGGTAGGATATTATAATTATACATAACTAAATTTGATTGCTCAGAACCTTTAGAGTAAGATCCATATCCTCTCGAAATTGACTTTAACCCATAATTATTTAAAAGATTTTCAAAAGGTAAAAATTCACCAAATGGAACTAATTTTTTTTTATTATATCGGTAAATAATTTCAAATTCATTGTTCACTGCTATTAAACTATTAAAAAAAGATTTCTTTTTTGAATAGTTGTCTTCAAAGTTGGCACCAAATATGATTGTATGATTTTTTGAAAATTTTTCTTTAAAAATATCTTTAAATATCTCAACTTCAGAGTAGCTGTAACCCCCAAAAACACCTTCTGGCCAAATGAATATGGTTTTTTCATTTTTGTTTGGTTCACTAAATTTTATTATTTTACTAACTTGTTCATTTAGTTCCTTGCTCGTTAAACTATAATTAAGATCAAAATTTGGTGAAATAATTTTAATTTTAATAAGGTCTTTTTTATTAATATTTAATTTATTTGTAGTGAGGTAGTTCTGATTTATTGAGTAAGAGCCATATATATAACTTGAGAAAAATAAAGAAATAAGCAAGAAAAAAATAGACAGATTAACCTTATTTTTTTTTAAAAATAAAATCATAGGAGTGCAAAAAATTGATATTACAAACAAATTATATGCAAACAAGCCTATTGGATTTAATAGTTGTATGATTTCTGGAAACCAGGACCAACTGTATGCCCAAAGATTCCATGGAAAACCTGTAAAGATTTTAGCCCTCAAAAAATCAAGTAAAGATAGAGAGCAACAAAATATCAAAATTGAGGGAAAATTGTTTCGAAGAAATGGACCTATGATTAAAGTGCTAATTCCAAAAAATAAACCTAAAAAAGTAGGTATTAAAATTATTGCAAAAGGTATTAGATAATTTAAATCAACATCAAACGTTAATGAGTAAGAAATCCAATATGTCCCTGTTAAAAAAAAACCAAATCCAAAGAAGTATCCAATTAAAAATAGGTTAATTAAATAAGGTTTTTTTCTGTAAATGTTTTGAGATTTTTTTTTTACATAAAAAAGGATTAAAAATAAACCAGGTAAAATCAAAAAGTTAATTAAAGAAATATTAAACGGTTGAAATGAAAAAACAGAAGACATGCCTAAAACCAAAGGAAAAAAAAATATAAGGAAAAATCTATTGTTAATGAACTTATTTAATTTCATGTTAATTGACAATTTTCAAAAAAACTTTTTCAACTTTTTTCATTTTTAAATAATCACTATTTTTTTTATGTTTATGACCAAGAAGATGGGCAAAACCATGAATCCAAACTTTATTAAATTTCAGTTTAAAGTCTTTTTCATCTGAATTCTTAATAATTTTACTAAGATTGATTGCAATATCTCCAATATAATTATTCTCTCTTTTTTTAAAATTTACTCTCTTTTCAGAGGGAAAAGATAAGATATCAGTTGTTTTATTTTTATTTCTGAACTTATGGTTTAGTTTTTTTAAAAATTTATCTTCTGTTAATAATAGTGTAAACTCCAGTTTTTTTTTTCTAAAAAAAATATTTTTATTTAATTTATTAATTTTTTTTTTTAAATAGCTTTCTGGGTTTTTGATATATTTTTTCCAACTATTATTTTTAATAAAGACATTAATTTTTATCATCAAAATTTTTTTGGTAAGCTTGAATGATTTTTGCTACTAGTGGGTGTCTTACTACGTCCTTATGGTCAAACTCAATTGTTTTAATTTCACTTATATTTTTAAGTATACTTTTTGATTTAATTAAACCTGAATTTTTTTTATTTACCAAATCTATCTGTGAGGGGTCTCCATTTACTACAAGTTTTGAATTTTCACCAATTCTAGTAAGGAACATTTTTATTTGAGTAGTTGTTGCGTTTTGTGCTTCATCTAAAATAGCAAAAGAATTTTTTAAAGTTCTTCCTCTCATAAAAGCGAGAGGAGCTATTTCAATTTCACCAGTTTCAATTTTTCTCTGTATTTTTTCAAAACCAAACAAGTCATAAAGTGCGTCGTAAAGAGGCCTCAGATAGGGGTCAACTTTTTCTTTCATGTCCCCAGGTAAAAAACCTAATTTCTCTCCAGCCTCGACTGCAGGTCTTGATAATATTACTCTCTCTACTTTTTTTTCCATTAACATCGTTATAGCAACAGAGACAGCTAAAAAGCTTTTTCCAGTACCAGCAGGCCCAAGTGCCATAATTATATTATTTTCTTTTAATGCCTTTATATATTCAGATTGTTTCTTTGACCTAGCTATTACAGATCTTTTGGGGGTCTTAATTAATTGATCTAAAGGTTGAATTTTATCATCAGTTATCTCTAAATTTTTTTTCACAGACAAAATTATATCATTTTTTTCAATAGAATTTGTCAAAAGATATTTATTTATTAAAAATTTTATTGCTTCTGAAACATTAGTTACTGCCTCTTTTGTTCCTTTGATTGTTATAGAATTACCCCTAAAAAAAATGTTTGTTTTAGTTAAATTTTCTAACTCTGTTAAATTACTGTTAAACTCACCAACAACAGACATTAGAGCATCATTATCTAAAATTTGTATATTAATTGTCTCCTTATCGATTTTTCTTACTAAATAATTTCTATTAATTTTACTCAATTCTGACATGTATTTAAGCGACTTTCCCAAAAAGTGTGTTTCGATTAAATTCTTTAACCTCAACGTTCAATATTTTTCCAGTTAATTTTTTATCACTCTTAACAATTACAGGGTTGAGGTATTTGTCTCTTCCAAAATATGCATTTGACTCTGTTACATTGTTTTCAAACAAAACTTCTATCTTTTTATTTAGTAGATTCTTTCTATAATTTCTATTTATTTCCTCCGATTTTTTTTGAAAAATTTCTAATCTTCTTTTAGAATCATATCTATCTACCTGCTTTAATTTTGATGAAGGTGTTCCAGGGCGCGGGCTAAAAATAAATGAATAAGAATTAATAAATTTGATTTCCTCAACTAATCTTAGAGTACTTTCGAAATCCTTCTCTGTCTCTCCTGGATAACCAATAATAAAATCACTTGAAAACTTTATTGATGAATTTTTTTCTTTAAGCTTTGTAACAATATTTAAGTATTCTTCAATGTTATGCTTTCTATTCATTAATCTTAAAATTTTGGATGATCCACTTTGCACCGGTAAATGAATTAAAGGCATTAACTTTTTGCAGTCCAGATGTGTCTGAATTAATTCATTTGTCATATCTTTTGGATGAGAAGTAGTATATCTAATTCGTTCTAATCCCTTTATCTCATTTAATTCAAATATTAAATCCGAAAGCATGAAATTATTAAAATTGTAAGCATTAACATTTTGGCCGAGTAAAGTTATTTCTTTACTTCCCTGATCTATTAATTGTTTTGCCTCTGAGATCAACTCCTCGTTTGGTCTAGATATCTCTGGACCTCTTGTATACGGTACTACGCAAAAATGGCAAAACTTATCGCAACCTTCTTGTATTGTTAAAAACGAGGAAACTTTTGTATTTTTATTTTTTATAAATTTTAACTTATCAAACTTTTCTATTGCATCGAATTCTGTGCTATTGATCTTTTTTTTTCCAGCCTCTATTTCGTTAATTATTGATGGAATTTTATGGTAGGATTGAGGACCTACAACTCCGTCTATGAAGCTCTCTCTTTTTAACATTTCATCGCCTTCTGCTTGGGCCACGCATCCAGTCACTAAGAGAATTGGTTTTTTTTTGTTTTTAAATTTTTTTTTTAGTCTTCCAACGTCATGATAAACTTTTTCAGTAGCTTTTTCTCTGATGTGGCAAGTATTTAAAACATAACAGTTTGTTTCTGCAGGATTAAGTGTGGGTAAATAGCCAATTTTTTTAAATAAATCTAGTATACGATTACTATCGTATTCATTCATTTGGCAGCCAAAAGTTTTAATGAAAATTTTTTTATTCAAATCTAATTTTTTTTAATTTTTGATCCGTATAATTCTAATTTATGGTCCACTAAATCATACCCAAGTTTTTCTGCAATTTTTTTCTGTAATTTTTCAATATCTTCATCAACAAATTCGACTATTTCACCACTATTTATATCTATCAAGTGATTATGGTTATCACTAATTTCATATCTTGCTTTACCAGCTTTAAAATCATGTTTAATTAGTATTCCTGCCTCTTCGAAAAGCTTAACGGTCCTGTACACAGTGGCAATACTAATATTCTTATCAATTTCACTAACTCGTTTATGAAGCTCATCTACATCAGGATGATCTTTTGAACCATAAATTTCTTTTGACTCAGAAAGTACTTTAGCAATTACTTTTCTTTGATCAGTTAACCTGACACCTTTTTCTTTACACTTATCTTCAATCATACTCATAATTTCTTTAATTTAACTTAAATATATCGGTTTAATCAATTTTTTTTCTAAAAAATTTTTACTTATTAAAAATTCAATATTTTTAAGGGTAAATTGATTTATTTGAGATCCTTTATAACCATATAGTTGGGCACCTTTTGCTATTTTAATACCTTTTGCAACTGCAATTGATACTCTTATTGTGGAAAAACTGCCTGGCCCTCTATTAACAATAATTGAAAAGTTATTATCAACTTTTACATTATATTTTTTTAAAAAACTTACGATATTGCTAACAAGTTTATCATTTAAATTATTATTAGTTTGAATTTTTTTTGTAAAAAAATTATTATTAAGCTTTAAACCAATTATATTATTTTTGCCTGTGCAGTTTATTATTAAAAAGTCTCTTATCATTATTTTTATAAACGTTATTTTGTTGTTTCCGACAATTTCCCATTCTTCAAATGATAAATTTGAAGATTATGGAATTATTACAATTATGTATCACAGATTTGAGGAAAATAAATACCCTTCTACAAATATCAGAATAAATGAATTCAAAAAACATATTGAACTTATTAAAAATGAAAAAATAACATTTGTTAACCCAAATAATTTTGAGAATGATCTAAAATCTAAAAAGACAACAAGAAAGGTTTTGTTAACCATTGATGATGGTTTTTCCTCTTTTTATAAAAATGCATGGCCGATCTTAAAAAAAGATAAAATACCTTTTATCCTTTTTGTAAGCACTAGAGAGGTTGGAAAATATAACTATATGAGTTGGGAAGAAATCAGAGAAATAGCTAAAGAAAATTTTGTGCATATAGGCAATCACAGTCATACTCACGAATATCTTATAGATCTAACGTCAAATGAAATTAAAAATGATATAAAAAAGTCTATATCAATATTTAAGAAAGAACTAGGATATAATTCAAATTTTTTTTCTTATCCTTTTGGAGAGTATAGTCTTGAGTTTAAAAAAATCATTAAAGATCTAAAATTTGCTTACGCTTTTGGACAACACTCTGGAGTGGTTGATGAAACAAAAGATTTGTTTGAAATGCCTAGATTTCCAATTAATGAAAAATATGGTAAAATAGAAAGATTTCAACGAATACTGAAAACTTTACCTTTAAAATATAAAAAGATTTTACCTGAAGAAAAATATATAAATAACGCTACCAATCCACCTAATGTGCAGATTAGTTTTTTTGATGATATGAAAAATATTGAATTAATAAATTGTTTTTCTAATGAAGAAAACAAATGGAGAAAATCTGAGATTAAATTTATCAACAAAAGGGAAATTAAAATTAAATTAGCTGGAAAGTTTATAACTGAGAGGGGTAGAATTAATTGTTCATTAAAAGAAAAAGAATATTATAGATGGTTGGGTATGCAATTTGTTGTAAAAGAAAAATAAACTTACAAATTTAACTCTTTTTTAACCACTGAATTACTCAACAAAACATTTTCAAAGTCATCCAAAGAATTCTGTGAGATTATTTGTTCAAGAACTTTTGTATAAGTTTCCCCTGTTTGTGCGTAATTATTTAGTGTATCGGTCAAACCAAGTCCCTTAATAGGTCTGTTTCTTTTTCTTAGAGAGAACCTTTTTTCGCGAAATTTAGAATATCCTTTGTGAGTATTTAAATTGTTTTTGTAAGCTTTAACTGATGCTCTTAAAATTGGGAATCTTAAAATTTTGTGACCTTCATGTTTACCTTTGTCTAAAGGTTCTATGCCTTGTCCTGTCCAGGTCCATTGACCAAAAATAGCATTGCCCTCTAAAGCAAATCTTGAGGTTCCCCAACCGCTCTCTTTGGCTGCCTGCGCCAAAGCTATAGAAATTGGAATTATATCCATTCTTTTTTTTAGCTCATTAAAATCGGATTTTTTTACTTTGTATTCCCTTAGTTTTTGTCTTAACCATGATTTTTCTTTATCCGAGGTAATTTTTTTTGAGAGAATCTTTTTAAGTTTTGCCCTGTCAGTCAAAATTTTTTCATTTTCAGCAACAACTAATGGAAGAACTATTTTTATAAATGTTTCTTTTTTAAGTTGACTATCTTTAATTTCATCCAAATCTTTTGGGAATTGAGTAAAATATATTGGTTTTACTCTTTTTTCATTTCTTACCCTTCTTAAATCATATTGAACGTCCTTAAATAAACTTAATACTGTTTCAGTTTTTAGGTTTAAGTTCGGTAATACAAATTCAGAAACGGAGTCAGATTTTTTTTCAGTTTTAGGTTTTGCTTCAGCTTTTTTTTGTGGTTTTTGTTTAAACTCATCATCTTTTTTTTCAGCAATTTTCTCTTTTGTTTCTTTCTTTTCTTTTTTAATCACCTCTTTTTTGAGCTCTTTGTTCTGAAATTTTTCAGCATAAAAATCTACCAGAGTATCTTTTGCAAAATAACCAGCTACGCCAAAAAGAAATAGAAAGGAAGAAATTAAAAAAACTGAAACTAGTTGATTAACTTTTTTAGTTTCAACATTAAAGTTGTATATGCCATTGAAAAAATTAATTGTTGTCTTACTTACAAATGAGCAAAAGTTTAAAATTGATCTTCCAATGCCAAAAATTATTTCGATTATAGTTTTGCCTAAATAAATAAAAAATTTAATAATTGAACTTATAAATCCATTGAATAAATCAATAATGGACTGTTTAGAGTTATTTAACGATCTTTTAATATTGTATTTTGTGTCAGATATAGAGTCTTTTATCTTATTGCCAGTAGAGAAAAATGGTTTTGATATTTTTTTAGCTTGAATTTCAAAAATATTTTTCTTTAATTCTGTCGGAATTGGAACTTTGTTTTTTTTTAAAATATGTTCAATTTGAGGTGTGGTAAGATATTTTTTACTTTTATCATAAGCTTGGATCTCACCAATTCTATAAATATTAGCAAGCTCCAGCAGTTTATCTCTATAACTTAAATTTTTTTTCATTTTAATTTGCTTCTACAGATTCTACTTCGTCAATATAATGGCAAAGTAAATTTTGTACACCTTGTTTTAGCGTCATTAAAGAGCTAGGGCAACCGGAGCAGCTGCCTTGTAATTCAACTTTTACGATACCGTCATTAAAAGATTTAAATTTTATATCTCCTCCATCTCTAGCAACTGCAGGCCTAATTTTAGTATCAAGCACATGTTTAATTTTTTTTACAACTTCCGCGTCCTTAGAGTCTTCTTTTTTATCCTCCGTTTTATCACTCAGAATCGGCTTACTGTTTTTTTCAAAATAGTCATTTATGTGAGATACAACTGTTGGTTTAAGAGCATCCCATGAAATTTTGTTATTTTTTTTAACAGTTAAAAAATTTTGAGAAAGTAGAACGAGCTCAACTCCTTCTACCTCGAGAAGTTTTTTAATAAAGATATTTTTAATCTTGTCTTTATCTTTTTTTTGAAATTCTTCCGTTCCTACAGAAGATATTACGTTTTCAGACAAAAACTTTAAAGAGTCTGGATTTGGAGTTTGCTCTGTTTGTATCATCAATAGTTTATATTACAATAATCCTACAATTTCACGTATCTTTTTAAGGTTCTCCTCAGCTTTTTTTGAAGCTTTTTCTTTACCTTTCTTTAGAACCTCTTCTAAGTAACTTTTATCATTTGTAAATTCTTTAATTTTTTTTCCAATTGGACAAATTGTTTCAACCATAATGTCTGAAAGTTCTTTTTTAAAGAATGAAAAATCTTTTCCCTCCATATCGGCTAAGGTTTTTTTCAAAGAAGTTTTTTTAAGATCTGAATATATTCTCAATAGATTTAGAGCCTCGGGCCTACCTTCTAAAAGTTTTTCATTTGAGGGTATAGGTAAAGAATCGGTCTTAGCTTTTTTTATTTTTTTAACAATTTCATCTTCGCTATCTTTTAAATCAATTCTTGAATAATTTGACTCCTCGGATTTACTCATCTTTTTTTTTCCATCTCTTAAACTCATAATCCTTGAAATATTTTTTTGAATTAAAGGCTCTGGTATTGGAAAAAAATTTTTACAGTTAAAATCTGTGTTAAACTTCTGTGCAATATCTCTGCAAAGTTCAAGATGCTGTTTTTGATCTGCGCCTACCGGGACATGCGTTGCTTTGTAAAGTAATATGTCTGCGGCCATTAAGTTGGGGTAAATATAAAGTCCAACACTAGCTTTTTCTTTATCTGATCCAGCTTTATCTTTAAATTGTGTCATTCTATTTAGCCAACCTATCCTAGAAACACAATTCATAATCCAAGCTAGTTCAGCATGTCCGCTCACTGAAGACTGATTAAAAATTATGTTTTTTTTTATATCAAGCCCTAATGCTAAAAATGCTGCAGTAGTCTCAAAAATATTTTGTTTTAATTCTTTTGGATTTTGAAAAACTGTAATGGCATGCAAGTCTACGACACAGTAAATGCATTCCATTTTGTTTTGCAAAGAAACAAAGTTTGTTAATGCACCCAAATAATTCCCTAAATGAAGACTTCCGGTTGGTTGCACTCCTGAAAAAACTAGTTTTTTTTCACTCATTAAAATTTGTTTTATAGTTTTTAATTTTTAATAATCCTAATAGATAACAAGATATCATGTAAATTCCAGCTACTAAAGTTATCATAAAAAGAAGGTAAATTGACTTATAATAATTTGAATAGACAATTTTATCCTCAAATAAACTTATACCGTAATAAAGAGTTAATGACATTACACTTGTGCAAAATAAAATTTTAATAAAATTTAAATAATTCAAGTTTTTCAATAATAAGTAGTTATGCTTGTTTAGTAAGAAAAAGTATATGAAAACAGTTGCCCAAGTAGAAATCGATGTAGCAATTGGAATAATAACAAAACCAATCTTTTTAAAAAACAAAACACTTATCGCAACATTTAAAAAAACACTAAATAGAGACAAATAAAATGGAGTTTGAGTATTATCTCTTGCGAAAAATAAATTTGATAAAATTTTTATTAATGCAAAAGCTGGAATACCAAAGCCAAAAAATTTTAACGCTTGAGCAGTTAAATCAACATCATTTTTTGTAAATGACCCATATCCGAACAAAGCATTAATAATTTCATTTGATGCAATTACCAAACCAAAACTTGCTGGTATAGCTAAAAGCAGACTTAACTCAATAGATTTGTTTTGAACATTTTCTACCTCTTTAATTTTTCCAAGTTTTAAACTTTTAGACAACACAGGAAGTGAAACCGTTCCGACAGCTATACCTGCTACAGCTAGATTTATTTGATAAATCCTGTCTGCATAATATAAGTAAGAAACTGCACCGGCCTCGAAAGACGCTATTATTGTACCTATTAAAATATTAATTTGTGTAACTCCAGATGAGAAAATGCTTGGAACAAGTTTTTTCAAAAAAAACTTAACTTTTGAGGATATTTTAAATTTAAAATTAATCGAAGGTCTGTAGTACTTAAATGTAAAAAAAATTAAAAAAATCAATTGTATTATGCCAGCGAGCGTAACTCCGTAAGATAAATTTTTGACATAATTAATTTTTAATATGAAGGAAATAATTAAACTTAAAATTAAAATAATATTTAAAATTATCGGTGCGGCAGCGGCAGCCGCAAATTTATTATTAGAGTTTAGAATTCCAGAAAAAAAAGAGGATAAACTTACGAATAACAAGAAGGGAAAGGTTATTCTTGTAAGTTCAACCGCAATATCAAATTTTGTAGGATCGCTATAAAAACCTGGAGCGATTAAAAAAACCAAATAAGGAGTAAAAATTTCAATTAAAAGAACTATTGCTAGCAAAATTAGGATAAGAAGATTTAAAACCTCGTCTGCAAATTTTTTTCCTTGTTTTAAACTTTTTGTATTTTCAGAGGTATAACTTGGGATAAACGCCGCATTAAACGTGCCTTCTGCAAATAGTCTTCTAAATGTATTGGGTATTCGAAAAGCAACGAAAAATACATCAGCTAAATATGAAGCACCAATAAATGTAGCAATTAATATATCTCTGAGGTATCCTAATATTCTACTAATTAAAGTATAAAAACTAAATACAGATGTTGAAGATAATAAGTTCATATTTAAGTCAAAAAATCATAGTGATTTCGTCTTATTTATATTACATACTCTAAAATCAATGACAAAAAAGTCTAAAATTGATCATTATACAGATAAAGAAGCTCTTGATTTTCATATTAAAGGAAAGTCTGGCAAAATTGAGGTCAATTCGTCAAAATCTTTGGTAACAAAAAGAGACTTGTCTCTAGCATATTCACCTGGGGTAGCTGCTCCTGTCAAAGAAATAGCCAAGAATCCTAATGCAGCTTATGACTACACTAGTAAAGGAAATTTAGTTGCAGTAATTAGTAATGGATCAGCGATATTAGGTTTAGGAAATTTAGGTGCCCTGGCATCTAAACCTGTAATGGAGGGTAAGGCTGTTCTTTTTAAAAGATTTGCTGATATTGATTCCATTGATATTGAAATAGACCACTCAGATCCTCAAGAAATAGTTAATACTATTAAAAATATCGGTAATAGTTTTGGAGGAATAAATTTAGAAGATATTAAATCACCTGACTGCTTTATAATTGAAGAAAAATTAAAGAAACTTTTAGATATACCCGTTTTTCATGATGACCAACACGGTACAGCAATAATTACTACTGCTGCTCTTATTAATGCTTTAGATATCCAAAAAAAAAATTTAAAACAAATAAAAGTTGTAGTCAACGGCGCAGGTGCATCCGCTATGGCGTGTGTAGATCTATTTAAAACGCTTGGTGTAAAAAAACAGAATATAATAATGTGTGATACTAAAGGGGTAATATACACAAACAGAAAAAATCTAAATTTTTATAAATCAAAACACGCAATCAATACAAAATACAGATCACTCGATGAGGTAATGAAAGGTGCTGATGTTTTTTTAGGCTTGTCAGCAAAAGATACTGTTTCACCAAAAATGATAAAGTCAATGGCAAAAAAACCAATAGTTTTTGCGTGTGCAAATCCTGACCCAGAAATAAAACCAGAGGAAATCTTAAAAGTAAGATCTGATGCTATAATAGCGACTGGAAGATCTGATTATCCAAACCAAGTGAATAACTTGATAGGTTTTCCTTATATTTTTAGGGGAGCTTTAGATGTGCGTGCTAAAGAAATAAATGAGGAAATGAAAATGGCTGCTGCTAAAGCAATTGCTAAGCTTGCAAGGGAAGATGTTCCTGATGAAGTTGTTGCAGCTTATGGAGGGGACAGGCCAAAATACGGTAAGAATTATATTATTCCCTCTACATTCGATCCAAGGTTGTTAAGTGTGATCCCTACGGCTGTGGCTAGAGCAGCAGTTAATAGTGGTGTAGCAAGAAAAAAAATTACTGATTTTGAAATTTATAAAGATGAATTAGTTAATCGATTGGACCCATCAATGTCTTTAATGCAAGGTATTAATGCTAAAATCAGAAAAAATCCAAAAAGAGTTATTTTTGCTGAGGGTGAAGATGAAAATATGCTAAAAGCCGCAATAGAGTTTAATAAAAATAGATTAGGTACACCTATATTGATAGGAAGTGAGGAAAGAATTAGAGAACAACTTAGAAAGATAGGTTTAGATGAAAATTTTAAAATCGACATAGTAAATTCTAAGAATAAAACAAAAAGAGAAAAATATACAAAATATTTATACAAAAAATTACAAAGAGATGGACTGCTCGAGAGAGACGTTGATAGATTGATTAGAAACGATAGAGTTGCTTGGGGCTCTTCAATGATTGCTTGTAAAGATGCAGATGCAATGGTTACTGGTAATATTAGGCATTATGCTGCATCAGTAGAAAAATTAAAAAAATTTGTAGATGCGCGACCTGGTGAAACTATTTTTGGTATGACAATAATAGTTTTTAAAGGTAAAACGGTTCTTGTAGCTGATACTAACGTTCATGACTTTCCATCATCTGAAAGATTAGTTAATACATCAATCTCATGTGTGAGAATAGCGAGATTGTTTGGTTTTGAACCAAAAGTAGCTTTTCTTTCACATTCAACTTTTGGAAAACCGGTTTCCAGAAATACTAAGCATGTAAGGGATGCAATAGACTTGTTAAAAACTAAAAAAGTAGACTTTGATTTTGATGGAGAAATGCAACCGGATGTTGCTTTAAACCCAATTTATAAAGAGATTTATCCTTTCTCAAAAATTGTTGGAAACGCAAACATACTTATTATGCCAGCGTTACATAGTGCTGCAATATCAACTAAGCTTATGAAAACCTTTGGTGGAGCTAAACTCATTGGTCCGTTGCTAATAGGATTGGGACTACCCATTGAAGTGGCACCGCTCAGATCATCAACTTCAGATATTTTAAATTTAGCCTCAGTGGCTGCATATTCGTCTGATGTTATAGATTACTAAAAACTAAATTTTACTTCTGCTTAATTCTGATACTAAATAGATAGTGGGAATTATTTTTTTAACATCATAAATTTCGTTTGCCTCATTCAAAACTTCTTTTCTTTCCTCTTCGTTTAAAGATATACCAAAAATGTAAATTTTTTGATTAATAGTCTCTAAAGTATAATTTGATGATTTAATTTTTTTGTTAAAAATCATAGCTGTCCTTAACTGACTTGTAATAAGAACATCTTTTGCTGAGTTTTTAAAATTTGATTTTCCTTTAATTTCAATTGCATTTTTAACAGACCTTACACCTTTGGTTTCCCAAGCTAATTTTGTTATTTTTAGTTTTTCTTCAGGCTGATCTACTTTGCCAGTAACAAAAATTCTTCCATCCAGAACTTCAACTTGTACTGAGAGAAAATATTTTTTTTCGGTTAATGCTAATCTTGCAATTAGGTTTTTTTGCATGATTGTATCATCTATTTGCATACCAACTGTACGCGGGTCAAAAGTAATGCTGACGCCTCGACCAAATGGTCCTACTTTCGATGCTTGACAAGAATATAAAAAGCTAACTAAAAAAATAATACTAAAAATTTTTTTCATTTTTTATTTTTAAACAAATCTTATAAACTTCAGATTTTTTAATTTTCACCCTTTCAGAAATAAGTTCAACAACATCTTTAAGACTATATTTTTTCAAATATTTCTTAGCTTGTTCCTCAATATTTGAGTCTATTATTTCTAACTTACTTTTATTATTTTTTTTAGAAATTACAACTGTTAACTCGCCCTTTAAAGGTTTTTCAAAAAGTTCAATCGACTCTAAGCTTTCTCGATAAAACGTCTCATGAACCTTACTAATTTCTCTAGCTATTAGTATTTTTCTAAAATGGAAGTGTTTTTTAAAATTCTTTAAATAAAAATTTATTTTAATACCTGGAATAAAAAAAACTATAGCAAAATCTGATGTAGCTAAGTTTGATAATTCTTTTTCTAACTCTTTTTCTTTCTTTGAGAGAAATCCATAAAAAATAAATTTATCATCAAAACCAGATATACTCATCGCTGCAGTTATAGATGAGGCTCCTGGTACAGGTATTACTTCAATTTTTTTTTTAATACACTCTCTAACTAAAAGTTTACCAGGATCCGATAATAGCGGTGTACCAGCATCAGAAATCAAAGACAAAATTTTGCCTTCATTTAAATATTTTATAATTTTGTTTAACTCTTTTTTTTCGTTAAACTTATGATAGGAAACCAGTTTTTTTTTAATTTTATAATGGTTTAATAACTTTAATGATCTTCTTGTATCCTCACATAAAATAATGTCAGATTTTTTTAATATATCTAATGACCTTAATGTTATATCATTAAGATTACCTATGGGAGTTGAAACGATGTATAGACCTTTTTCAAGAGAGTTCATAAAGTGATTAAACCTATTATTTTAGCTTTATTCTATTTATTAATTTTTTTTAATAATATTCTAGTATGTGCAGAAAGTAACTCAAAACTTAAAATAGGTTTGTTAGCTCCTTTTTCAGGTGTCTATAAGAATTTAGGAGATTCAATATTATTATCAACGCAATTAGCTTTAAACGAACTTGATAATAAAAAAATTACAATTATTCCTCGTGACTCAGGGTCGAATGATAAGGAAAAATTGAATTCAGCTATTGAAGAAATAATAAGTGCGGGAGCTAAAGTCATCATTGGACCAACAGATTCAAAAAATTTTGATGAGATTAAAAAATATAAAAACACTATTTTTATTTCTCTATCAAATAAGAATATAAAAATTTCTGATAACATTATAAGTATTGGAATAAGTTTAGAGTCACAGCTTCTTGCACTTGAAAAATTCTTAGCAAAGCAAAATAGAAAAAAAACTATAATTATGTATCCCAAGAATGAATACACAAAATTTATAGATCAAAGGGTAAAACAAATTAAACTTAAAAATTATAAAATATTTAAATACAATCCTGATCCTAAAGTTTTGACTGGTGAAATTGAAAAGCTAACTAATTATACTCAACGCAAAAGGAATTTAAATTCTAGAATTAAGATGCTAGAAAATAAAGATGATGAAATATCTAAGAGAGAATTAAAAAAACTTGAACAAAGATATACACTTGGAAAAGTGAATTTTGACTCAGTAATTATAATTGACTTTGGTAATAGCCTAAAAAGTGTTTTAGCGTCATTAGTCTTTGCTGATGTTGATGAAGATGATGTTATGTTTACAACAGTTAATCAATGGTTTGATGAAAGTATTTTCTATGAAAATTCTATAAAAAAATTATATTATCCTTCAATAAATCTTAAAAACTTTAAAAAACACAACAAAAAATACTTTGATTCATTTAATCTTTATCCAAATGAGATAACAATATTAGCTTACGACGCGTTAGGCTTAATTTATTATGTTTGGAAAAAAAACAAAGGTATTAATTCAATTAGTGATTTTTATTTAAAAGAAAAAATAAAAGGAAAAATTGGCAATTTTAAATTTACTGACAAAAAAATTACTCAAGAGCTAAAAATTTATAAAGCGGAAAACAAAAAATTTAAAGAATTTTAATTTTTTTTTTAATCTTTTTATAAG